>OFET01000053.1_pt1 | contig 209725 bp, 190 predicted proteins | sample 1521211 | NCBI WGS metagenome assembly OFET01 (sample SAMN03766358, study PRJEB24113) | microbial mat metagenome | isolation source: enrichment culture HLUCC-A from microbial mat sample contains cyanobacterium... | reverse complement strand
CACCCTCGCAGACCCCTCCGTCGTCGACCAACTCATCGAAAACAGGGTGAACCGGGGATAGGTTTCGGGGCGGTTAACCATGGGTCGCGATTCTTCGCGAAATTAACGACTCGGTCAGCCTGTTCGGACGATACTGAGCCGGCACAGAACCATTCGAGAATGGAGTCTCGACCCATGGAAATCGCAGCCACCTCCTTACCCGCCGGGGTGCATGGACATGCGCCCGGTCCAGCGGTTCCCGATCTTCGTCCGACCGCCGATGCCGCGGCGATGGTCCGCGACAACATCCCCAACCTGCCCTTGCCGATCCCGCCGACATCGGACCTGCAGGGCGCGGTCAGCCGGTCCATGGCCATGGCCCCGGACGAGGCCGGCAAGGCCCGCCCCGATGCCCCGGTCAAAGAGCCCGAGCGCACGCTCAAACCCTATGGCGTGACCATGCTGCCGCACCAGGACGGCAAGCGGGGCTGACCCGGCCGGATCCCGCCCGCTCCCCGGCCGGGTGTGCCCCTTGCATCCTCTCGGGTTTCCCTCCATGGACGGCTTGCGTATAACCGTCTGAACGGTCCGGACGCGGACCGGAGGTTCCCAAAGCGAGGTTTCATGGCAAAAGGCCCCCACGACACCGATGTCGCCTTCATCCAGGCGCTCGCAGAACTTCTGCGCGAGAACGACCTGAGCGAGTTGCAGGTCAAACGCGATTACGCGGAGAACGACAGCCTGAACGTCCGGGTCAGCCGGTATGGCCCGCCCCAGGCCGTGCACCCCCCCCCCGCGCAGGCGCACGCGCCGGCCCCGACGGCCCCGGCGGCCGCCCCTGCCCCCGCCCCGGCGGAACCCTCGGCCGATCCGGCCAGCCTGCCCGGCGCCGTCACCTCGCCCATGGTCGGCACGATCTACCTGCAGCCCGAACCCGGATCGGATCCCTTCGTTTCGGTGGGCAGCACCGTGGCCGAGGGCGACACGCTGTGCATCGTCGAGGCGATGAAGACCATGAACCACATTCCCGCGCCGCGCGCCGGGACCGTTCGACGCATTCTCATAGAGGATGGCGCCCCGGTGGAATTCGGCGCGCCGCTGATGATCGTCGAATAGGCCGGGCCGATGTTCGACAAGGTCCTTATCGCCAACCGTGGTGAAATCGCCCTGCGGGTGATCCGCGCCTGCCGCGAGATGGGCATCGCATCCGTCGCGGTCCATTCCACCGCCGATGCCGATGCGATGCATGTGCGCATGGCCGATGAAAGCGTCTGCATCGGCCCCGCCCCGTCGCCGCAAAGCTACCTGAGTTTTCCGGCGATCATCTCGGCCTGCGAGATCACCGGCGCCCAGGCGATCCACCCGGGCTACGGGTTCCTGAGCGAAAACGCGCAATTCGTGCAGGTGGTCGAGGATCACGGCCTGACCTTCATCGGCCCGACCGCCGAACATATCCGCATCATGGGCGACAAGATCACCGCCAAGGACACGATGAAGGCGCTTGGCGTGCCCTGCGTGCCCGGTTCCGACGGTGGGGTCGATACGGTCGAGGACGCCCTGAAACTGGGGGCCGAGATCGGCTATCCGGTGATCATCAAGGCGACCGCCGGCGGCGGTGGGCGGGGGATGAAGGTCGCCCGCGATGCCTCTGAAATGAAAAGCGCATTCCAGACCGCGCGAGCCGAAGGCAAGGCCGCGTTCGGCAATCCCGACGTCTATATCGAGAAATACCTGCAAAAGCCCCGGCATATCGAGATCCAGGTCTTTGGCGACGGCAAGGGCAACGCGGTCCATCTGGGCGAACGGGATTGTTCGCTGCAACGCCGGCACCAGAAGGTCTTTGAAGAGGCCCCGGGTCCCGCGATCAGCCCCGAGGAACGCGCCCGGATCGGCAAGGTCTGCGCCGATGCCGTCGCCCGGATCAATTACATCGGCGCCGGCACGATCGAATTCCTCTACGAGGACGGCGCGTTCTATTTCATCGAGATGAACACCCGCCTGCAGGTCGAACACCCGGTGACCGAAGCGATCTTCGGCGTCGATCTGGTGCGCGAACAGATCCGCGTGGCCGAAGGGCTGCCGATGTCGTTCGGCCAGGATGACCTGGTGATCAACGGCCATGCGATCGAGGTGCGGATCAACGCCGAAAAGTTGCCCAATTTCGCGCCTTGCCCGGGCCGCATCACCCAGTTCCACCAGCCCGGCGGGCTGGGGGTGCGGATGGACAGCGCGCTTTATGACGGCTATGCGATCCCGCCGCATTACGACAGCCTGATCGGCAAGCTGATCGTCCATGGCCGCGACCGGCCCGAGGCGCTGTCGCGCCTGGCCCGCGCCCTGGGCGAGCTGATCGTCGACGGGGTCGACACCACGGTGCCGCTGTTCCACATGCTGCTGCAGGAACCCGATATCCAGTCCGGCGACTACAACATCCACTGGCTGGAAAGATGGCTGGAGCGGAACCTGACCGGCTGAGCGTCGGCGCGTCGCCCTAGCGGTCGCGCAGGCGCAGGGCGCAGGTGCCGCGGCGCATGTTCTCGGGGCGGTAGTAATCCATCACCGCGACGCGATCGTCCAGCACGTCCCAGTCCAGCCATTCGATATCGTAGTTCAGGCAATCGGCCATGACCTCCATGGCGACGAAACTGGGCACGCCCTTCACGGCGACCTCCTGCCCTTCGAATTGCTCGGCCGCGTTCAGGATGTTGTCGGTGCGTTCACGGATCAGCTGGATCACCGGGCCGGGCCGCACCATGAATTCGCTGTCGACGATGACCAGCCTGGGCCTGAGCTGGCGCAGCTGTTGGAACAGCCGGAAATGGTCCATCAGGTGATAAAGGATGCCGAAGACCCCGACCACGTCGTATTTCTTGCCCTTCGCGATCTCGCCGTCGATGAAGGTGTAAAGGTCGCCGACATGCAGGTCGACGACCTGGCGCAGCGCGGCATCGGGGTAATGCCGGAACTGTTCGACCAGCTCGGCCCGGGCTTCGATCCCGACCACCTTGCGGGCGCCGGCGCCGGCGAAAGCATAGGGCCAGCGCCCGTCATGCGAGGCCAGATCCAGCACCCGGGCGTCGCGGATGTCCTCGACGAAGGGTTCGATCAGGAACTTGTGCCGCTTGTTCATCCGCATCGCCGCCTTGTCGTGATGCTGATAGAATTCCAGATCGTCGAGAAAATCGAAAAAACCCATGGGTTGACCGCTGCCTCCTTGCATCGCGTGGCAAGTGTCTTGAAAACTGCGGCATTAGCAAGACATCCCAGAGGCGCGACAAGGGAAGTGATGCAACCGAAACTCGTCCCAGAAACGCTTCTTGCCGCCTATGCCGCCGGCATCTTTCCAATGGCCGAGCACCGGTTCGACGATGCGCTGTTCTGGGTCGACCCCCGGATGCGCGGCGTGATCCCGCTGGACGGGTTCCATATCTCGCGCAAACTGGCGCGGCGGATCCGGCGCGCGGATTTCACGATCAGCTTCGATCGCAGTTTTGCAGGGGTGGTCCAGGCCTGCGCCGATCGCGAGGAAACCTGGATCAACGGCCAGCTTTTCGCGCTTTATGACCAGTTGCACGCCGACGGCGACGCCCATTCGGTCGAGGTCTGGACAGGTGACCGCCTGGTCGGTGGCGTGTTCGGGATCTGCATCGGCGGCGCCTTTTTCGGCGAAAGCATGTTCAGCCGGCAAAGCGATGCCTCCAAGGTCGCCCTGGCCTATCTGGTGGACCGGTTGCGGCTGGGGGGGTTCGTCCTGTTCGACACCCAGTTCCTGACCCCGCATCTGGCCAGCCTCGGGGCGGTGGAAATCCCGCGGGCGGCCTATCGGCGACAGCTCAGGGCGGCCCTGGCCGTGCCGGCCGATTTCGACCGGCAGGGCGCCGTGCCGTCAGGTCAGGACGTCGTGCAGCGCAACGCCCAGACATCGTAGCGTTGATGGTCCAGCGCGTTCAGCGCCGGCGCCGAGGCGACCATCCAGCCGCGAAATTCCGGGTCGACCGCGTTCTGGTAATAGATCGTCAGCAACATGAAGGCGTCACCGGCCGGATTGCCCGCCGGATAGCGGCATTCGTCCAGGGTGACGGACAGGTAGCCGACCTGCCGGGTTTCGCCATTGGCCAGGTCGAGGTCGGTGCGGATGCCGGTGGTCTTGTCCAGGATACGCACCGTGCCGCCGGGCGCCGTGGTCGCCTGCTGGGCCGCCAGCGGCGTCGCCAGGATCGCCAGCGCCAGGGCCGCGACGCGGATCATGGGGTCGCCGCCCCGACATCGTCCTCGGTCCCGCCCGCGGCGAACTTCACCAGCAGCTGGACGATGCTGATGGCGCCCTGGGTATCCTCGATCAGGTCGCCCTGGGCGAAATACTCCCAGGATCCGCCGGGGATGATCTCCACATAGGTGCCGCCCAGCAACCCTTCGGTGGCGACGGCGACGGAACTGTCATCGGGGATCCGGACGCCGGCCTCGATCGACATCAGCGTCTCGGCGCGGTAGGTTTCCGGGTTCAGTTGCAAACCCGAAACCGCGCCGATCGACACGCCGGCCAGGCGGATATCGGTGCCCACCGCGACCCCCTCGGCCGAGCGGAAATTGGCCTGCAGCGTATAGCCTCCGCCCGATGCCTGGCCAAAACCGGTGGCCTGGCTGGCATAGACGAAAAAGCCGATTGCCGCGGCCAGGACGACGCCGCCGACGATCACCTCTGTGGGGTTGTCGCGCATTATTCCGGCGTCCAGGCCTCGTAATCGCTGCGCGGTGCCGGCTCGGGGCGCCGCAGCGACCCCTTGGGCGCATAGGCCTGCATCGTTCCGGTCAGGTTCGGAAGGTGGTCCTTTTCCCAGGGTTTGTGCGGCAGCGCGGCCTCGGTCGGCGGGTCGTCCCAGGTGCGGTGCAGCCAGCCATGCCAGTCGGCCGGCACCCGGCTGGCCTCGGCCTCGCCGTTGAAGATCACCCAGCGGCGCTTGTCGTCGCGGGTGCGGAAATAGGTATTGCCCTCGGCATCCTCGCCGACCTTCTCGCCGCGGCGGGCGGTGAAGATCTGGGTGCCGATGGTCTGGCCGTTCCACCAGGTGAACAGGCGGTTGACGAAGCTGAGCACGCCCATGGCAGGTCTCCGGTTAGGTCGGGCCAGCTATGCAACAGAAGCGGCCGAAGGTCCAGTGGTCGCCGGCACCCGGGCGGGGTATCAGCGGATCAGGGCAGGGTCGCGACGACCTCGATCTCGATCTTCATCTCGGGTTCCTGCAGCGCGGCGCTGAACATGGTGGCGGCGGGCCGGGCGCGGGCAAAGACCTGGCTGGTGATCGGCCAGCAGGCCGGCCAATCCGCCTTGTCCGGCAGGATATAGGTGACCTTGACCACGTGATCGAGGCCGCTGCCGGCCTGCTCCAGCGCCCGGCCGATCGTGGCCAGGGCATTGCGGCACTGGTCCTCGACCCGGTCGGGCATGGTCATGGCGGCATAATCATAGCCGGTGGTTCCGGCGACAAAGACAAAGGGCGGCGCGACCGCCGCCCTGCTGTAGCCGATCTTTTCCTCGAACGGAGACCCGGTGGAAATGCGCATGGCGCCCTACCCCGCGCTCGCGCTTTCCTTCTTGGAGCCCTCGTCATGGATCATCAACGGGGCGGAATCGCGCATCGCCGCCTCTTCGTTGACCACGACCTCGGAAACCGAGGTCATCCCGGGCAGGTCGAACATGGTATCCAGCAGGATATCCTCCATGATCGAGCGCAGGCCGCGAGCACCGGTCTTGCGTTCGATGGCGCGCTTGGCGATCGCTTCCAACGCATCCTCGGTGAAGGTCAGCTTGGTGTCCTCCAGCTCGAACAGGCGCTGATACTGCTTGACCAGGGCATTCTTGGGCTCGGTCAGGATGGTGACCAGCGCCTCTTCGTCCAGGTCCTCGAGCGTGGCGATGACCGGCAGGCGGCCGACGAATTCGGGGATCAGGCCGAATTTCAGCAGATCCTCGGGTTCGAGTTCCTTGAACACCTCGCCCACGCCGCGATCCTCGACATCGCGCACATCGGCGCCAAAGCCCATGGCGCTGCCCTTGCCGCGCTGGCTGATGATCTTGTCGAGCCCGGCAAAGGCGCCGCCGCAGATGAACAGGATGTTGGTGGTGTCGACCTGCAGGAATTCCTGTTGCGGATGCTTGCGCCCACCCTGTGGCGGCACCGAGGCGACGGTGCCTTCCATGATCTTCAGCAGCGCCTGCTGCACCCCCTCGCCCGACACGTCGCGGGTGATGGAGGGGTTGTCGGACTTGCGGGTGATCTTGTCGACCTCGTCGATATAGACGATGCCGCGCTGGGCCCGTTCGACATTGTATTCGCTGGCCTGCAGCAGCTTGAGGATGATGTTCTCCACATCCTCGCCGACATAGCCGGCCTCGGTCAGCGTGGTCGCATCGGCCATGGTGAAGGGCACGTCCAGGATCCGGGCCAGGGTCTGGGCCAGCAGGGTCTTGCCGCAGCCGGTGGGGCCGATCAGCAGGATATTGGATTTCTGCAGCTCGATATCCGCCTTGTCGGCGTGGTTGAGCCGCTTGTAGTGGTTGTGCACCGCAACGGCGAGCACGCGCTTGGCGTGGAACTGGCCGATCACGTAATCATCAAGAACCTGGGCGATCTCGGTCGGGGTCGGCACGCCGTCCGAGGATTTCAGGCCGGAGGATTTCGTCTCTTCGCGGATGATGTCCATGCACAATTCGACGCATTCGTCGCAGATGAACACGGTCGGGCCTGCGATCAGCTTGCGCACCTCGTGCTGGCTCTTGCCGCAAAAGCTGCAATAGAGGGTGTTCTTGCTGTCACTGCCGGTGGAATTGGCCATGTATCATTCCCTGGGCCGGGCGGGCCCGCGTCGCGTGTTTCGAATTGCCCTTCCACCAAGGGTAGGACATGGCGGAAGGCACCACAACGCCAAAATCGCGGCGCGTGGCGTCAGCTGTCACCTTCGTCGGGCTTGGCCCGGGTGACGAGGATTTCGTCGATCAGGCCCCAATCCCTGGCGTCCTCGGGCGACATGAAATTGTCGCGTTCCAGCGCGGCTTCGACGGCTTTGAGCTTCTGGCCGGTATGCTTGACATAGATCTCGTTCAGCCGCTGCTTGAGTTTCAGCGTCTCTTCGGCGTGGATCATGATGTCGGTCGCCTGGCCCTGGTAGCCGCCCGAGGGCTGGTGGACCATGATCCGGCTGTTGGGCAGGGAAAACCGCATCCCGGCCTCTCCGGCAGTCAGCAGCAGCGAGCCCATCGAGGCGGCCTGGCCCACACACAGCGTCGAGACCTTGGGGCGGATATACTGCATCGTGTCGTAGATCGACAGGCCCGAGGTGACGACACCGCCAGGGCTGTTGATATACATGGAGATTTCCTTTTTCGGGTTCTCCGCCTCCAGGTGCAGCAACTGGGCCACGATCAGCTGCGACATGCCGTCATGGACCGGGCCGTTGACGAAAATGATCCGCTCTTTCAGCAGGCGCGAAAAGATGTCGTAGGCCCGTTCGCCGCGGCTGGTCTGCTCGACCACCATGGGGACGAGGTTCATGTAGGTCTCGATCGGATCGCGCATATGCTCTGCCTCGGGATTTGGACGTGTCACGTCGGTATCGGAATAGCCTTACCGGAGTCTTAGTGGCGGCGACGGGGGGCTTCAAGGGCGGGCGGGGCCGGGTGATGCGACGGCACCGGACGCCGCATCGGTCTGACGCCGGTATCCGGTCGGTATCGGATCACGGGCATCGGGTCACTGGCAAGTCCCGACAGCCAGGCATAAGAAATGCCATGCGCCCCGAGATTCTCGTCACTCTGCGGCACTATGACCGCGCCACCCTTGTCGGCGACCTCTTCGCCGGCATCAGCGTGGCGATGGTCGCCCTGCCGCTCAGCCTGGCGATCGCGATCGCCTCCGGGGCGGACCCGGCCACGGGGCTGGTGACGGCGATCGTCGCGGGGGCTCTGATCTCGGCCCTGGGCGGCAGTCGGGTGCAGATCGGCGGTCCGACCGGGGCCTTCATCGTCGTCGTCTACGGGGTGATCGCCGAACATGGCTATGACGGGCTGGTCACCGCCACCTTCCTGGCCGGGCTGATCCTGCTGGTCGCGGGCTATCTGGGCGCCGGCAAACTGATCCGGCTGGTGCCCGAACCGGTGATCAACGGCTTTACCCTGGGCATCGCGGTGATCATCGCGACCAGCCAGTTCAAGGACCTGCTGGGCCTGAACGCGACCGAGGTGCCGGCGGAATTCCTGGCGAAGCTGGGCGCGCTCTGGGCGGCGCGCGACAGCCTGAACCCCTGGGCGGTGGCGATCGGCCTGGGCGCCATGGTGCTGATCACCGCGCTGCGACGCCTGTTTCCGCGGTTTCCGGGACTGATCGTCGCCGTCGGGCTGGCCTCGGCGGTCGTGGCTCTGGCCGGGTTGCCCGTCGACACGCTGCAGGCACAGTTCGGCGCCCTGCCCCGGACCCTGCCGGCCCCGTCCTTGCCCAGGCTGTCGATCGCCGACATCGCAGAGCTGTTGCCCGCCGCCTTCGTGATCGCCTTCCTGGCCGGCATCGAATCGCTGCTGTCGGCGATGGTGGCGGACCGGATGATCCAGGGACGTCACCGGCCCCGGGCCGAGCTGATCGCCCAGGGCGCCGCCAATCTGGGATCGGCGTTCTTTGGCGGTCTGCCCGCGACCGGGGCGATCGCGCGGACCGCGACCAATGTCCGCGCCGGCGGCAGGACCCCGGTGGCGGGGCTGGTCCATGCGGTGACGATCCTGCTGGTCATGTTGGCCGCCGCGCCGCTGGCCGGTTACCTGGCGATGCCCGCGCTCGCAGGGTTGCTGATCCTGACCGCATGGAACATGAGCGAACCGCACCGCTGGGCCGGCTATGTCCGGGATCGACGATCGGACCAGGTTCTTCTGCTGCTGACGCTGGTGCTGACCGTTCTGACCGACCTGACTCTGGCCATCGGGGTCGGGGTCGGGCTGGGCCTGGCCCTGCGACTGCTGCGCCACGACGTGGCCGATGCGCAATGGGATTCGCCGGATCGCTAAAGCGTTTCGACATTAACCTGAGACATATCCGGCAGCCTTGAAGTAGTTCCAGCACTCTTCTGGATCGTAGAGATCGCAGATTGCTCCGATGGCCTCGAAGACCTCGGTGAAGGTTCTTGCCCCGATCCGTCGCAAGTGGGCTTTCAGCTTTGAATACGCCTGTTCAATGGGGTTCAGATCGGGCGAGTAAGGCGGCAGATAGAGGAACCAGCAGCCGTGGTCGCGCAAGGCCTGCGCGGCCTCCTTGTTTCGATGCGTGGCGAGGTTATCGAGGATGACGACTGTGCCGGGGGCGATCTCTGGGACCAGCACTTCGCGGATGTAGGCAGCAAAGGCGGGGCCATCCATTGCGCCCTTGATGACCCATGGTGCGATCAGTGCATCTGGTGTCAGGCCCGCGATCAGTGTCTGCGTTCCCCAGCTCCCAAAGGGCGCGTCCATCGTCAGGCGCTCGCCTCGTCTGGATCGGCCTCGCAGGCGGGTCAGGTTCGTCTTCACCGCTGTTTCGTCAATGAACACAACGCGCTCTGGTAAGGCGGCAATGGCAGGCAGGCGGTGCCTGAACCAATCGGCGCGCTGTTGTCTTACCTTGGCGCGACGGCGCTCGGTGGCAACCAGCGACTTTTTTTGTACGTGAAGCCGAGCCGGGACAGCAGGTTGGCGATGGAGGAGTGGTGCACTTGCACACCCTCTGCCTCGGCCAGCGCATCGCGCAACTCGAAGAGCGTGATGTCGGGGTCCTGCGCGACAAGCTCCTCAAGGAAGGCCTGATGGGGAGCAAGCTTTCCTTTGCCGCGCGGCGGTCCCTGGCGGGCAGGTTCCGCATGGCCTTTGGTCCTCACCTGCCGCGCCCAACGCGCGCCTGTTGCCGGTGAAAGTTTCAGGCGCAACGCCGCCGCGCGCCCGCTTAACCCTTCTTCAATATATCTCTGAAACCGCGTCCTGAGTGCCGAAGGTAAAGGTGCTGACATGATCCATCCTCCCAAACAGGATGAATCACATCTGATGCCTCAAGGGAATCCCCCGCGATTCAAGTTCAAACCGAATTACTTTAGGATCGGGGCCCGCCGATCACGCCCGGCGGTTCGCGCCTGACGCGGCGAAGGCCTGGCCTGCGCCCGCCTCAGGGTTCGCGCAGCGCCTCGGAGCCGCGGGTCAGCGGTTTGGTGAGATAATCCAGCACGGTCTTCTGACCGGTATGCAGTTCGACATCCGCGACCAGGCCCGGGCGCAGGTCGATCTGGGATTGCCGCGCATCAAGATCGGCGGTGTCGACCCGCACCGTCACCCGGTAATGCGGCTCGGCCCGGGGATCGGTCTCGTCGCGGAAGGTGTCGGCCGAAATCAGCGCGACCTCGCCCGGGATCGTGCCGTAGATCGTGTAATCATAGGCGGTGAACTTGACCGTCGCCGCCTGCCCCGGCACCACGCCGGCGATATCCGCGGGGCGCACCCGCGCCTCGACGTTCAACGCGTCGTCGAGCGGGGTGATCTGGGCGATCTCTTCTCCCGGGCGGACCACGCCGCCGATCGTCGTGACCGCGATCGAATTGACGGTCCCGGCCATCGGCGCGGTGATCGTGGTGCGGCGCAACCGGTCCTCGGCCAGGCGGATGTCCTGGCGCAGCGTGGCGATCTGCTGCAGCGTTTCGGAATGCTCCGCGGCGCGGTCCAGTTCGGCCCGGGTAACGATCTCGTTCAGCGCGTTCTGCGCATCGGTATGGGCATTGCGGGCGCGGGTCACCTCGATCAGGGCGGCCAGGTCGCGGGCATGCAGATCCTCCATCACCGCCAGTTCGCGGGCGGTTTCGGCGACGATGGCCCGGGCGCCCTCGGTGCGGCTGACGTAATCGGCCTGGCGCGCGGCCAGCAATGCGCGTTCCGAGGCGACGATGTCGGGGCTGTCGGCCTCGAGCACCGGGTCGACCTCGAAATCGAACATCCCGGCCATCTCGGCCTCGAGCCGCAGGCGGCGCACCTCGGCGGCGATGATCTGGTCGCGCAGCTCCAGCATGCCGGTTTCGAACTGGGTCGCATCCAGCCGGGCGATCACGTCGCCGGGGGCCACCCTGTCACCTTCCGACACCGCCAGCTCGGCCAGGATGCCGCCTTCGAGGTTCTGGATGATCTGCGGCCGGGCGCCCGAGACGACCTGGCCCGGCGCGCGGATGATCTCGTCGAGCGTGGCGAACCTGGCCCAGACCAGAAACAGCAGCACCGAGGCCCCGACCAGCCAGATGATCAGCGACGGGCCCCGGGAGCGGCTTTCGAATTCCTGTTCGATCGTCGCCATCAGCCGGCCTGCCTGTGTCGGGATTGCAGATGGGCCAGCACCTCGTCGCGCGGGCCGTCGACGGCCAGCCGGCCCGATTGCAGGATCAGCGTGCGGTCGGCCAGCTGCAGGATCGGCAGCCGGTGGGTGGCGATCACCGCGGTGCGGCCCTGCAGCCAGGTGCCCAGCCGGTCGACCAGGGTGCTTTCCAGCGTCTGGTCCAGCGCCGCGGTCGGTTCGTCCAGCAGACAGACGACCGGGTCCTGCAACCACAGCCGCGCCCAGCCGATCGACTGGCGCTGGCCGATCGACAGCCCCTCGCCGCCATCGGAAATCGGCAGGTCCAGCCCCTTGGGATGGCCCCGCACGAAGGGCCCCAGCCCGGCGAAATCCAGCGCCGCCAGCAGCCGGTCGTCGTCACGTTCCAGAAGCGTCAGGTTCAGGTTTTCGCGCAGGGTGCCCGAAAACAGCCGCACCTCCTGGCCCAGATAGCCGATCGACCGGCGCAGGTCGCGCGGCATGACCTGGCCCATGTCGACCCCGTCGATCAACACCCGGCCGCGGGACGGCCGGTAGATGCCCGACAGGAGTTTCAGCAGCGTCGACTTGCCCGACCCGTTCGGCCCCAGCACGGCGATGCGCTGGCCGGGGGTGATCTTCAGACCGGGAATGTCCAGCGTCTGGCCGCTGTCCTCGTCATAGGTGAAGGCGATCTCGCGCAGCTCGAACGCGCCGCGCAGGGTATCGCGGCGCAGGTAGGTGCGGTCCTCGGCCTGGTCCTGTTCGGCCAGGGCGACGGTATCGAGCGCCTCGAGCGCGGCCTTGACGTTGGACCAGCGCGCCAGCGTTGCGGCCAGCTGCGTGAGCGGGCCCAGGGTGCGGCTGGTCAGGATGCCCACGGCGATGATCGTGCCGACGGTGAATTGCCCGGTGAAGACCAGGAAGGTCCCGGCCACGACGGCCGCCACATAGGTGGCCTGCTGCACGCCCTGCGCCCAGAAGGTCAGGGTCGAGGCCAGCTTGCGCTGTTCGGAGGTCGCCAGCGAGGACACGGCGGACAGTTCCGACCAGAGCCGTTTGAACCGGTCCTCGCCGCGCTGCGCCTTGATCGTGTCGGCCTCGTAGATCACCTCGTGCAGCAGCTTGTTGGACTTGACCGACGCGCCCTGGGTCTGCTGCGTCAGGGCGATCATGCGTTTCTGCAGAAAGAACCCGGGCAGCACCATCAGCACGGCGCCGACGAACAGCACCCAGACCACATGGCCGCCGATCGCCGCCACCAGGGCCAGGAACAGCACGATGAACGGCAGGTCGGTCAGGGTGCCGATGGTCGAGGCGGTGAAGAATTCGCGCACCGAGGAGAATTCGCGCACCGCCGAGAACAGACCCGACGGGGTCTGGCCGAGGCCGCGTTTCATGCCCAGAAGCCGGTCCATCAGCAGCGCCTGCACCTTGAGCTCGATCCGCCGGCCGGCGCCGTCCATCAGCCGGGCGCGGGCGATGCGCAGAAAGGCCTCCAGCAACATCGCCAACCCGGCCCCGATCGCCAGGACCCAAAGCGTGGCGGTGCTCTGGTGCGGGATCACCCGGTCGTAGACCTGCAGCGAAAACAGCGCCACGGCCACGGCCAGCAGGTTGGCGACGAAGCTGCCCAGGGCGACCTCGGCGATGTGGCGGCGAAAGCCCAGCAGCTCGCCCCAGAACCAATGGCGGGTCCGGCGGTCCCGGGCGTGTTTGCGGCGCAGGTCGTCGACCCGGACATCGGCGCGCAACACCAGACCGCCGAAAAACGGGGTGAATTCGGCCAGCGGCACCTCGGCGCGGTTGCCCTTGCAGGTGGTATCGAAGATCAGCACCGCATCCTCGGTCTGGTCCAGAACCAGCAGGATCTGGCCCGAGGTCATCTCGACCAGGGCCGGCCAAAGCTCGGGCCGCGGCGCCGCGACCCGGGCGATCGAGGTGACCAGGCCGGCCGCCCGCATCGCATCGGCGATGGTGTCGGGGCGGATCCTGTCCTCGGTCCCCAGCGCCTCGAGCAGGTCGGCCCGGGACAGGTCGCAGCCCAGCAGGCCGGCATAGGTTGCGGCCAGGTCGGCGCGGTGCCGGGCGTGGTCGGAAAAGCGGTTATCGGGCTGCGGCGGCGGAGGCCCCGGCTCGGGGGCCGGGGCGGGTTGGGCGGCACGCGGCGCCGGCTGTGCCACCGAGGCGGGATCGGCGGCACGCGGCCCCGGCTCTGCGGCCGGGGCGGGGTCGAGGGCGGCGGCGGCGGCGGGCGCCGAGGTGCTGCGCCGGATGCGGGCGCCGCGGGCCTTGTGCAGGTCGAAGCTGAGGACCGGGCCGCTCACATCGCTTCTCCGTCGACCAGGGCACCATAGAGCGCGGCGATCTGCAGCTCGACCCGGGCGACCTGATAGGGCAGTTCCACGGCGCGCCGTTCGGCGGCGAGCCGGGTTTCCAGCACCCCCACCAGTTCGGGCACGCTGCGCAGCCCGGCGCGCTGCTGATCGGCGAAGGCGGCGAAATTGGCGCGGGCCTGGTCGGCCAGCACCTGCGCCTCGGCCGCTTCGCGACGCAGCCGATCCAGATCGGCATTCAGTTGGGCCAGCCGGCGCTGGGCCTGCTCGCCCGCCTCGCCGACCCGTGCCTGTGCGGCCTCGGCCACCGCGTCGGTGGCGCGCAGATCGGCGCCCAGGCCCAGACCGATGCCGCCCGGACTGCCCGCGTTCAGCGTGGCGCCGGCATTGCCGGCGCTGTCGACACTGCCGCGCAGGCCCAGGCTGGGCAGCAGACCGGCGCGGGCGGCGCGGGCCTCGGCCTCGGCCCGGCTTGCCTCGGCGTCGGCCTTCATCACCGACAGCGCCACCAGGTTGGCGTCGGGCGGGCGGATATCGGCCAGGCCGGAGATCCCGTCCAGCGGCGCGGCGGACATCGCCGCCAGTTCGGCGCGCGCCGCGGCGACCACGGCCCGGTCGGACGCCAGGTCGGACCGCATCTGCGCCAGCTTCTGCCGCACCAGGTTCAGGTCGGCGCGATCATCGACCCCGGCCGCGACCCGTTCGGACATGACGTATTCGTAGCGCTCCATCTGCCCCAGAGCGGTCTCGATCGCGGCGGCGCGGGCGGATGCGGCCTCGGCATCGAGGTAAAGCTCCAGCCCGGTCAGCACCCTGGCATTGCTGTCCTGGGCCAGGGCGACGGCGGCGACCTCCACATCGGCCATGGCGAAATCGCGTTCCGCCTTGCGGCCGCCGTTGTCGAACAGCACCGCATCGACCACCAGCGAGGCGACCATGTCACCCATGTCCGACAGCGACACATTCGGCCCCAGACGGGGCAGCCAGTTGCGTGATCGCGCCTCGGAGCGCAGCATGGCGGCCCGCAGTTCGGCCTCGGCGGCGCGGGAATTGGCGGCCATCACCGATTGCGAAATCGGGTCGTAGCCGGTGCCGGCCAGCACCGAGCGGCGGTTCAGCAGGGTGTCGATGGTTTCGGAGGTGGAACCATCGGCGCGGGTCGCGTCAAGCGCCGGGCGCGCCGGATCGGACGATGCCGCATCCATGCCCCCTGCCCCCCGCGTCGGCAGGTCGATCTGCCCGCAGGCGCCGATCAGGGCCAGGGCGAGGATCGCCCCGCCTGCCCGCGTCCTTCGAAATACCCGTCGCACCACTGACCCGCCCCCTGGTCCTTTCGCCGCCGGCGCGGGCCGGTTCGTCCGGCCCTGCGCCACTTGCCGTTGGAGGTCCCGGGTCAAGCCCGGGACGGGTAGCCCTAGTAGACCACCGACACGCCCTGTTCGACATAGACGGTGCCGTCGTCGCCGAGGCTGTAGATGTCGTAATCGACCCCGTCGATCCGCTCGGATCCGCCGCGTTCCGCCCCCGAAATGGTGACCGTGTCGTCGGAATTGCCCAGCACCTTCAGCGCGTTGTCGCCATTGGTGATCGCGGCCAGGTCCTGCGCGGTGATCGTGAGCGCGCTGTCCTTGGCATAGCTCAGATCGATCGCGCCCAGTTCGACCTGGTCGAGCCCGGCCAGATCGACGATTTCGGTTCCCGCCTCTTCCAGCACCACCAGGGTCGAGGTCGCATTGCCCGCCGCGTCGGTATCGGTCACCACCAGGTGGCTGCCATCCGGGATCGCGCTGTCGAAGTTGAACAGCATCTCGCCCCAGGGCAGCGTGCCGCCATCGGTCGAGGTCTTGAGCACCCGCAGCGATCCGTCATTGCCCAACTCCGAAATGGTGAGGTTCGGATTGACCTCGGTGCCGAGATATTCCACCCCGCCGGGCGTGACGGTGACGCTTTCGATGCCCGGCGCGTCGGGGGCCTCGGTATCGACATGGAAGGTGTCGGTGATCGTTTCGCGGTTGCCCACCGCGTCGGTCGCCTCGATGCTGACCACGGCGTCATAGGTGCCGCCCGGCACCTCGCCCGCGCCGTAGCTGACAGACCAGTTGCCGCCCGCGTCGACGCTGGCCGCGCGGCGCAGCCCCTCGAAGGTGACGAAGACGGTGGAGCCGACCTCGACCGTGCCGGTCAGGGTGATCCCGTCGGCGGCCTCGGCGGCGTTGACCACGTCGTCGCCCTCGACCGGACCGGCGGCGGTCAGTTCGTTCACGATGGTGTCGATCTGCACCTGTTTCGAGATATCGGCCACATTGCCCGCCGGATCGGTGGCGATCACGGTCAGGGCCTGGGTGCTTTCGCCGCCGGGAATGGCGCCGGCCGGGAAATCCGCCGACCAGGTGCCGTTGCCCTGCGCGGTCACGGTCCTGGTGGTGCCGGCGAAGTCGACGTCGACGGTCGAGCCCGGCTCCACCGTGCCGGTCACGGTAAAGCCGTTGGCGGCCTCGGCGCCCGAGATCACGTCATCGCCCTCGACCGGGCCGGCAAAGCCCAGGTTGTCGACGAAGGTGTCGATCCGGACGCTGTCGGTGACGTCCTTGTGATTGCCCGCCGCGTCGGTGATCGAGGCCTTGATGTCGGACATGTATTGCCCGTCGGGGATCACGGCCTTGGGAAAGGTGGTCTGCCAGCTGCCGTCGCCCTGGGCCACGACCTGCCGGGTCGCGTCGCCCAGTTCGACGGTGACGGTCAGGCCCGGCGTCGCGGTGCCCGAGATGATCACGCCATCGGCGGCTTCGGCGGCATTGACCACGTCGTCGCCCTCGATCGGCTCGGGGGACAGGGTCAGGTCACCGGCGACGGTGTCGACGCGGACCGCTTCGGTCAGTTCGGAGGTGTTGCCGGCGGCATCGGTCGCGGTGATCTCGAGCGACGTGTCGTATTCGCCCTCCGGCAGGGTGCCCGGCGCGAAGGTGACCTGCCAATTGCCGGCGCCGTCGACGGTTGCTGCCTGGCTGGTGCCGTGCAGGGTGACCTGCACGGTCGAGCCGGGCTCGACAACGCCGCTCAGCGCGATCGGCTGGCCGTTCTCGTCGAAATTCACCACGCCATCGCCGCCCGGCAGGGCCGAGGTCAGGTCGAGTTCGTTGACATAGGTGTCGACGGTGATCGTGGTTTCGGCGCTGGCGCTGTTGCCCGCCGCATCGGTCGCGACGACGCCGACGGCGACGTCGGTTTCGCCCTGCGGCACCTCGGTCGAGGCGTAATCGACGGCCCAGGTGCCGTCGCCCGACAGGGTCGCGGCGCGGGTGATGCCGTTGAAGGTCACCAGAACCTCGGTCGTATCGGCGGCCATGGTCCCGGTCAGGGTCAACCCCTCGGCCCGTTCGTCGAAATTGATGACGCCATCGCCGCCGGGCTGGCCCGGGTCGATGCCGACCATCATCTCGGTATCCACATGAACCATGCCCGTGGTGCTGGCGGTATTGCCGGCCGGATCGGTCGCGGTCACGCTGATCTCGGCGTCATAGGTGCCCTCGGCGATCTCGGAGGCGGTCCAGGTGGCCGACCAGCCGCCCTCGGCGGTGGCGGTCACGGTCTTTTCGACCCCGTCCAGCGCGACGACGACCGTGGCGCCCGGCTGGGCGCTGCCCGACAGGGTCAGGCCGGCGTCGTATTCGACCGCCGACAGGATGTCGTCCCCGGCGATCGGCGCATCGAGCGAGACCGAGGTGACGGTATCGACGACCACCGTATCGGTAAGCGAGGTCGTGTTGCCGACCGCATCGGTGGCGGTGACGCTGACCTCCAGATCGTATTCGCCGCCGGCGATCACGCCGGGCTCCAGCGTCAGGCTCCAGTCGGTGCCGGTGACGGTCGCGTCGTAGTCCACGCCGTCGATGGTGACGATGACCGTGGCGCCCGCCTCGACGGTGCCGGTGAAGGTGGTGCCGTCTTCGGCCTCGACCGCGTTGATCACCCCGTCGCCCTCGACCGCATCGGCATCGAAGGTCAGCGCCACCTCGGTATCCAGGACCAGGGTGTCGGTGACGGTGGTTTCGCCGTTGTCGTTGGCGATGGTCACGACCACCTCGGTCTCGCGCTCGCCGCCGGGCACGTCATCGGGATCGAACACGACCTGCCATTCGCCCTGATCGTCCACAACGGTGGTTTCGGTCACGCCGTCGACGACGACCGAAACCTCGCCCCCCGGGGTGCCGGTGCCGTCGATCTCGATCCCGTCGAGGTAATCGTCCTCGTTGACCACATGGTCGGTGCTGCCGGTGCCGCCGGTGATGTCGACCTCGGGCGCTGCCGGCGTGCCGTTGCCCCCACCCGGGATCAGCGTCGTCGCGGCGATCGCCGCGGTCCCCAGACCCAGTGTCGACAAGCCGCCCAGGCCCAGAAGACCGTTGGCCAGCATGCCGACCTCGTCATCGGCCGGCGCCGCCTGGGCCAGCATCGCATCGGCCGAGCGCATGAAATACAAGTCGTCATTGGTGGCGAATTTCTCGCTCGCGCCGGTGGCGAGGAATTCGGCGTAATAGACGCCGGCCGCGCCCTCGGTCAGCTGAACCTCCGCCAGATAGCCATCGGCGGACAGGAACAGCTGGTTCTCGACCTCGCCCGCGACCGAGAAGAACCCCTCGATGGTGATGACCCGGCCATCGGCCAGGGTCAGTTGAAGCGTCTGGCCTTCACGCTCATAGGCAAAGACCTGGCCGCGGGTCAGGTTGAGCGAAATCTGCTCTCCGGCCCCGACGACAATGCTGCCCGGGGCGCCTTCGCCGGCCACTTCCCCACGCTGGATATTGCCCGCACCATCACGGACAACGAACTGAATCGCTGACATGTTACTCGCTCCGCCTCATGGTCGCGGCACTGATTACCTGTACGCCGCGCATTTGTTGTTGCGGACACAATATCTGGTCCGAATCGCGAATTCTAGTGGGAAAATCGAGCCCCGCGACTCATCAAGCCAAAAAGCCGAAACCTCACCGCCGGGCATGAAGCCGCCGATCCAGCGCCGCCCCCAGCAGCACCAGATAGGCCGACACCCAGAACCACAGCAGCAGCACGATCACCACGCCGATCGAGCCGTAGACCTCGTTATAGGTGCCGAAGCCCGCGACATAGGCCGACAGCGCCGCCGAGGCCGCCAGCCAGAGCGGCGCCACCAGCAGCGATCCCGGCGTGATCAGCCGCGGCCGGTCGCCGCCCCGGTTCGGCCCCCAGCGGAACAGCAGGCCCAGGCCCAGAACGATCACCCCCAGCGCCACGATCCAGCGGATCGCGGTCAGCGCCATGGCCTCGGTCGGACCCAGCGGCAACAGCGCGATGACCACCGGCGCCACCACCACCGCCAGCATCGCGACGATGCCCATCCCGACCAGGCCAAGCGTCAGCAGCAGCGCCACACCCAGGTGGCGCAACCCGCTGCGGTCGGGGACGTCGAAGATCGCGTTGAGCCCGCGGATCAGCGCCGCCACCCCCAGCCGGGCGGACCACAGCGCGACCCCCAGCGACAGCAGCGTCGTCAGGGTCAGCGCGTCGGGGCTGGTGACCAGCAAGCTGTCGATCTGGGTGGCGACAAGGCCATAGGCTTCGTCCGGGACGACATCCCGCATCAGGGCCAGCTGGTCCTCGACCACCACCGGATCGGCCAGCAGGCCCAGCACGGCGATCAGCGCGGCCAACCCCGGAAACAGCGCGAACAGCGCATAAAAGGCCACCCCGGCGGCGATCAGGTCGGCATTGCGGTCATTGGCGTCGGCGATGACCCCCTGGCCCAGTTCGAACAGGCTTCGCAACATCCGTTCAGAAGGCGTAGACGGTGATGTCCGGCAGGCTGGTCAGCGGCACGCCCAACAGCCGCATCGCCGCCAGGCTGACCTGGCTGCCCGAGCCGGGCGCCCCGCCCGAGGGGCGCAGTTCCACATTCACCGACGCTCCGTCCGGCCCCTCGATCCGGCCTTGCGTCACCTCTTCGACCAGGGGCGTCTTGACCCAGATGCCCGGGTCGGTCGGCGACCCCAGAGCGGCGATGGTCGAGCCCAGCCGGCGCTCGCCGGACGCGGCGGGCCCGGCGGTCGCCGCGGCCCGCTGTTCGGCGCTGGTGGTGTCGAATTCGTCGATCGTCCGGGCAGTGGCAGAGGGTGGCGGCGCCGCCGGCGGCCGGGTCTGGGTCAGGTCCAGGACGGCAGGCCGGATCGGCGGGGCAAAGCCGGGTCCGCGCGACGCCGACAGGTCGATCTCCGCGGGCGCAGGCGCCGTGGGCGCCACGGCGTCCGGTGAGATGTCGGTGCAGGCCGAGGCACCGCCCAGCACAGCGATCACGAGAAGATGTCTCATGCCCCGAACGCTATGGTCCGCCCGGGGGTCTTGTCGAGGGGGAAATACCCCGCGCAGGCGCTTGCGCAGACCCCTGCCGGGCCCTAGGTTGACATATCATGGAGCCGCTCATCGACCCCTTCGCCCGCGCCATCCGCTATCTGCGCGTCAGCGTCACCGACCGCTGCGATTTCCGCTGCGTCTATTGCATGTCGGAAAACATGACCTTCCTGCCCAAGAAGGATCTTCTGACGCTGGAGGAACTTGACCGGCTGTGCAGCAGCTTCATCGGGCTGGGCGTGGAAAAGCTGCGCATCACCGGCGGAGAGCCGCTGGTGCGACGCGGGATCATGACCTTCTTCGACGCCATGACGCGGCATCTGGACAGCGGCGCGCTGAAAGAGCTGACGCTGACCACCAATGGCAGCCAGCTGGAACGCTTCGCGGGCGACCTGCACGCGGCCGGTGTGCGGCGGGTCAATGTATCGCTCGACACGCTGAACGAGGCGAAATTCGCCGAGATCACCCGGTGGGGCCGTCTGCCGCAGGTGCTCAAGGGCCTCGACGCGGCCCAGGCGGCCGGGCTGCGGGTCAAGCTGAACGCGGTGGCGCTGAAGGGCGTGAACGAAGACGAACTCTTTGATCTGCAAGCGTTCTGTGCCGACCGCGACATGGACCTGACCTTTATCGAGGTCATGCCGATGGGCGATATCGGCAACGAGGACCGGCTGGACCAGTATTGGAGCCTGAAGGACCTGCGCGCCCGGCTGGACGAGCGCTTCACGCTGACCGACCTGGCCGAACGGTCGGGCGGGCCGGCGCGTTACGTGCGGCTGGAGGAAACCGGCCAGAAGATCGGCTTCATCACGCCGCTCAGCCACAATTTCTGCGAAAGCTGCAACCGGGTGCGGATCACCTGCACCGGCGAGATCTATACCTGCCTGGGCCAGGAGGGCCATTCGGATCTGCGGGCGCCGCTGCGGGCTTCGGCCGATGACGGCCTGCTGGAAGAGGCCATTCGCGCGGCGATCGCATTGAAGCCCAGGGGCCACGATTTCGACTATTCCCGCCAGGATGTGGAGGGCCGGGTCAGCCGCCACATGAGCCATACCGGCGGATGAACGATGCGGCGCAACCTGTTGCCTTGAAAACGGAATTATCGCTTCGAACCAGGGCGGCGGCGCGCGCGGCCCTGGCGACGGGCCCGGTGCTGTGGGCGGCCCTGGCGGCGCTGAACCTGATCCTGTTCCACGGCTACATCCATCAGGGCTATCCGCTGACCCCCGCGGTGCAGGTGACCGCCGGCAAGATGATCCTCGACGCGCTGTTCTGCGCGCTGCCCGGCGCGCTGCTGGCCAGCGCGGCCGGGTTCGCCCTGCCGCGCGGCCCCCAGCAGCTGATCGCCTGCGGCGCGGCCTTCCTGGCCGGGCTATGGTATGGGCGCGAATTGATCGGGTCGATCTACAGGGTCGATTTCGGCACGACCTGGGCCTTCGGTGAAGCGGCCCGGGACCTGGCCTGGCACCCGGCCTGGGGGCCTGTCCTGACGATCGGCGGGCTGGCGCTGCAGATGCTGCTGATCCGGCACCTGCGTGCGCGTGAAGATCGCCCCCTGACCCCCTGATTTCACTCCGGTTTTCTGGCGACAAGGTCGATCAAGGCGGCATCGCCGACATGACCCGACCCCGATGTCTGGTGCCGCTCGTAGCGCGCCAGCCGTTCGATCCGCCAGCCGTCGAACCCCTGCCGCAGGATCTCCTCGGTATACATGTTCGCCCTGTCCGGCGGCCCGCCGGTGCCGCGCCCGACCTGTTCGGGCGTGTAGCCGTGCACCAGCAATCGCCCGCCGGGCCGGGTGGCGCGGGCCAGGTCGGCGAAATGCCGTTTGCGGTCTTCGGGCCCGGTGAACTGGATGAAGATCGCGCAGACCAGATCGAACCGGCGGCTCCAGTCCCAATCCTCCCAGCCGCTGACATGGGCGTCGATCCGCAGCCCCCGTTCGGCGGCCAGGTCGCGCGCGCGGCCCACGGCGGTGGGCGACAGGTCGAAGGACGTGACCTGCATCCCCTGCCCGGCCAGCCAGGCCGCGTTGCGCCCTTCGCCATCGGCGACGCACAGCGCGCTGCCGCCCGGGCGCGCGATCCAGGGATTGTCCGCCAGCACCCCCGAAGGCGCGGTGCCGAACAGATAGCCGTCGGCGGCGGCAAAGCGGTCTTCCCACATCAGCCGGCCGCCGGCATCCGCTGCTCCACGATCTCGGCCCACCAGGAACAGCCGGCGGGGATCGCCTCGTCGTTGAAATTGTATTCCGGGTGGTGGACGCTGGCGGTATCGCCGTTGCCGACCAGGATATAGGCGCCCGGGCGTTCCTCGAGCATGAAGGCGAAGTCCTCTCCGCCCATGACCAGAGGCGCGGTGTCGCAGGCGCCCGAGACATCGGCGGCGACCTTGGCGGCGAAATCGGTCTGGGTGTCGGAATTGACCATCACCGGGTAGCCGCGGGTATAGCGCACATCGGCCCGGGCGCCAAAGGTGGCGGCGGTGCCTTCGGCGACCTCGGCCAGCCGGCGTTCGGCCAGGTCGCGCACCCCGGCATCCAGCGTCCGCACGGTGCCGCGCAGGGTGACGCGCTGCGGGATCACGTTATGCGCCTTGGACGAGGTTTCGAACGAGGTGACCGAGACGACGCATTGCAGCACCGGGTCGACATTGCGCGACACGATGGATTGCAGGGCGATGACCAGATGCGACGCGACCAGCGTACTGTCGACGGTTTCCTGGGGCTTGGCGGCGTGGCCGCCCTTGCCCTCGACCACGATCTCGAATTCGTCGGCGGCGGCGAAGAAGGGCCCGGGCCGGATCGCGAAACTGCCCACCGGTTTGCCGGGCCAGTTGTGCATGCCGTAGACCTCCTGGATGTTCCAACGCTCCATCAGGCCGTCGTCGCACATCACCTTGCCGCCGCCGCCGCCCTCTTCGGCGGGCTGGAAGATGACCACGACCGTGCCGTCGAAATTGCGGGTCTCGGCCAGGTATTTCGCCGCCCCCAGCAGCATCGCGGTATGGCCGTCATGTCCGCAGGCATGCATCGCGTTGGGGGTTTTCGAGGCATAGTCGAGCCCGGTCTGTTCGTGGATCGGCAGCGCGTCCATGTCGGCGCGCAGCCCGATCACCTTGCCCGATGTGTCAGTGCGCCCCTTGATCACCCCGACCACGCCGGTGCGACCGATGCCGGTGGTGATGTCGTCGACACCGAATTCGCGCAGCTTGTCGGCCACGACCCGGGCGGTGCGGTGGGTGTCGAACAGCAATTCGGGATGTTCGTGCAGATCCCGGCGCCATTCGGTGATCTCGGGCAGCAATTCGGCAAAGCGGTTCTTGACGGGCATGGGTCTGTCTCCTGTCGGGGTCTGCGACGGAAGGTGGCCCCGCAGCGGGCGCTTGGCAAGGGGCCTGTCCTAAAGCCCGTCGCCAAGGTCGATCGCCGTCCCGTCGGAAAACCGCGCCAGGCGGAAGCGCGTCAGGTCGTGGCCCGGGTCGTTGCCCGCCACCAGATCGGCGACCACGCGGCCCATCCCCGGCCCGATGCCGAAGCCATGCCCGGACAGGCCCGTGGCCACGATCAGGCCGGGGATCCGCGCGACCCGGTCGACCACCGGCACCACGTCGGGCATGGTGTCGATCAGGCCGGCCCAGCGTGCCGTCACACGCGGCGGGCCGAGGTCGGGAAACAGCGCCTCGAAGGACCGCAGCAACCGGCCCAGGCTGCGCAGGTCGGGATCGGGGTTCAGCACGCGGATCGCCTCGAAGGGGCCGGGGCCATCCGGCGCCCAGCGGCGCGGGGTCGTCCAGGCATCGGGATAGCCGCGCGGCGCCGCCGGGCGCAGGCGGGTGCCAAGCGGGTTGCGGCGCAGTTGCGGCACAAAGGCGCGCAGGTGGCGGAAGGCGTCGGGGCCGAGGAACAGCTGATGCACGAAACCGGGCGCCAGGGTGTAGCCGCCATCGGCGCGCGGCCGCCAGGCGGTGCCGCCGGCCTCGGCCGCACCGGGATAGGCCATGGCCGGGGCCTGCACCGCCATGACCGAGGCGCGCACCGCCAGTTGCGGGATCGTCACGCCATGGGCGCGCAGGAACAGCGACGACCAGGCGCCGCCGGCGACCACAACCTGCGGCACCGCGACGCGGCCCTGTTCGGTCAGCAGGCCGGTGATCCGGCCGGCTTCGAGATCCAGCGCCCGGGCGGCGCAGTTTTCGACGATCGTCACCCCGTCGGCGGCGGCGCGCCGGGCGATCGCGGGCACCGCGCGCCAGGGTTCGGCGCGCAGGTCGGAGGCGGTGTGCAGCGCCCCGGCAAAGCCCCGCGCCGCGTCGGGCACCAGCGCGGCGGTTTCAGCGGCGTCCAGCAGGCGGGTGTCGACATCGCAGCTTGCGGCGACCGGCAGCCAGGCGGCGAAGCTGTCAAGCTCGTCCCGGGTCCTGGCGATATAGGTCACGCCGCCTTCGGCAAGGCCGATATCGGTGTCGACCTCCTGCGCCAATTGCCGCCAGAGCCGGTTCGCCTCGACCATGATCGGCAATTCGGCCCCGTCGCGGCCCTGCTGGCGGATCCAGCCCCAGTTGCGCGCGGATTGTTCGCCCGCCACCCGGCCCTTTTCGACCACCACCACGCGCTGCCCCTTGCGGGCCAGGAACAGCGCGGTGCAGATGCCCATCACCCCGGCGCCGATGATCGCCACATCGGCGCTGTCGGGCAGCGGGCCGGGATGGGCGATCGGCGTGGCGCCCGAGATCGGAAACGGGATCATGCGTTCAGATCGTCCAGCAGCCTGTCCATGAAGGCCTCGCCGGCGCGGAACTGGTCGACGCTGATGAATTCGTCGGGCTGATGGGCCTGGGCGATGTTGCCCGGCCCGCAGATCACCGCCGAATAGCCGCGTTCCTGGAACTGGCCGGCCTCGGTGCCGTAGCTGACCACGTGGGGGGCGTTGTCGCCGGTCAGGCGGCGGACCAGGCTTTCCGCCTCTCCGGCCGCTTCGGGCACCAGGCCGGGCACGTGGAACACCTGGGGCGCGTCGATCCCGGTCGCCGGGTGCACCTGCTGCATCCCGGCCGCGATCCGGGCGACCTCGGCGCGGAACCTGTCGGTCCAGTCGGCGATGCTTTCGCCCGGCACGATCCGGAAGGTGACCATGAACCGGCAGTCCCTGGCGGTGATGTTGTGCGCCGTGCCGCCCTGGATCATGCCGACATGGACGGTGGTCCAGGGCGGCTCGAAGCCGGCGTCGATCCCGGCCGGGGCCTTGGCGGCGTTTTCCGCGTTCATCCGGTTGGCCCAGTCGATCAGCCTGGCGCCCTCCATGATCGCGTTGACGCCGGTATGCATGAGCGAGGAATGCACCTCGAAGCCACGCATCCGCACGTCGAAGCCGATGCCGCCCTTGTGGCCGGTGACGACCTGCATCATCGACGGCTCGCCGATGATCGCGGCGCTGGCGCGGGGCATGCCATGGGCGACCATGTGGTCGATCATCGGCGGGGCGCCGGTGCAGCCGACCTCTTCGTCATAGGACAGCGCGATCTGCAGCGGGCGTTTCACGCCGCGCCGTTTCGCCTGCACCATCGCATGCAGGGCCAGCGCATCGAACCCTTTCATGTCGCAGGTGCCGCGGCCGTAAAGCCGCCCGTCCCGTTCGGTCACGGTGAAGGGGTCGGTGCTCCAGTCCTGGCCGTCGACCGGCACCACGTCGGTATGGCCGGACAGGACCAGGCCGCCTTCCTGCTCGGGGCCGACATGGGCGTAGAGCGCGGCCTTTTGTCCGCAGGGGGACGGCACGCGGGTGGCCGCAATGCCGTGATCGGCCAGGTAGCTTTCGGCGAAGTCGATCAAATCCAGGTTGCTGTCCCGGCTGACCGTGGGAAAGCCGACCAGGCGGTCGAGAAGGTCACGGGGGGTCATGGGAATGCTCCTTGCAAGACCGGGCCAGCGTGGGGCGCGAACCGGGCGCCGTCAAGCGGCTGCCGCCGGGTCGCGGCACAAGGGGGGGTTGCCGGATTTCATTTCGGTGATAACGTCGCTGGATATCGACGACTGCCCGGCAAACGGGCGGCGCCTAAAAGACAATCACGAACCGCAGGGAGGTTCGCCCATGCCCGACCCGGGGCAGACGGTTCTGGAGGTCCGGAACCTGAAGACCGTATTCCAGACCCGGGGCGGCGAAGTCCACGCCGTCAACGATGTCAGCTTCGAGTTGCGGCCCGGCGAATTGCTGGGCGTGGTCGGCGAAAGCGGCTCGGGCAAGTCGGTGACGATGATGTCGCTGCTCAAGCTGTTGCCGATACCCCCGGCCGAGATTCGCAGCGGCACGGTGAAATTCGACGGCAAGGATTTGCTGAGGGTCGATGCCGACACGCTGCGCGCGGTGCGCGGCGGCAAGATCGGCTTCGTGTTCCAGGATCCGATGACCTCGCTCAACCCGGTCTTCACCGTCGGCATGCAGTTGATGGAGCCGCTGCGCAAGCACATGGGGCTGTCGAAATCCGCGGCGCGGACGCGGGCGCGGGAATTGCTGGAACTGGTCGGCATTCCCGACGCGGCGCGCCGGCTGAAGGATTACCCGCATCAGTTTTCCGGCGGGATGCGCCAGCGGGTGATGATCGCCATCGCCCTGGCCTGCGATCCAAAGGTGCTGATCGCGGACGAACCGACAACCGCGCTGGATGTGACGATCCAGGCGCAGATCATCGAATTGATGAAGGAATTGCAGGAACGGCTGGGCATGGCGGTGATCTGGATCACCCATGACCTGGGCGTGATCGCAGGCATCGCCGACCGGGTGCTGGTGATGTATGGCGGCCAGATCGTCGAACAGGCTCCGGTGCGCGAACTGTTCGCCAATCCGCGCCATCCCTATACCGCGGCGCTGCTCAAGACCGTGCCCTCGGTGCGCGGCGCACGGGCCGATCGGCTGACCATCATCGAAGGCCAGCCGCCGATCCTGAACGCCGCCCCCGCCGCCTGCCCGTTCCGCGACCGCTGCGAGCGCAGGATCGAGCGCTGCGCGCGCGAAAACCCGGCCCGCGAACCGGTCGGCCCGGGTCACGATGCCGCCTGTTTCGTCGCCGCCGCCGAAGTGGAAAGCGCCCATGTTTGACGCCCCCGCGACCTCGAGGAAACTGGTCGAGATCCGCGACCTCAAGATGCATTTCCCGATCTACAAGGGCGTCTTTCGCACCCGCGCCGGCGCGGTGAAGGCGGTCGACGGCGTCAGTTTCGACATCTACGAGGGCGAAACCCTGGGCCTCGTGGGCGAGTCGGGCTGCGGCAAGTCGACCTGCGGGCGCGCGATCCTGCGGCTTTACGACATCACCGAAGGCTCGATCCTGATGGACGGGGTCGAGATCGGCCCGACGCCCCAGGCGCGGTTGCGCGGGATGCGGCCCAAGATGCAGATGGTGTTCCAGGACCCGCAGGCGTCGCTGAACCCGCGCATGACCGTCCAGGCGATCATCCAGGAACCGCTGGACGAACACACGACCCTGAGCGCGGCCGAAAAGCGCGAAAAGGTGCTGGAGCTGATGGATGCGGTCGGTCTCAACCGGCGCTTCGCCGGGCGCTATCCGCATGCCTTCAGCGGCGGCCAGCGGCAGCGGATCGGGATCGCGCGGGCCCTGGCGCTGAACCCCAGGTTCATCGTCTGCGACGAACCGATCGCGGCCCTCGACGTGTCGATCCAGGCCCAGGTGGTGAACCTGCTGGAGGATCTGCAGCGCGACTTCGGCCTGACCTATCTGTTCATTTCCCACGACCTGTCGATGGTGCGCCACATCGCCACGCGGGTGGCGGTGATGTATCTGGGCAAGGTGGTGGAACTGGCCGGGCGCGAGCCGCTTTATGCCGAGCCGCTGCATCCCTATACCCAGGCGCTGCTGTCGGCGGTGCCCGAGGCCGACCCGGCGATGCATGACGACGCCCGGCGCATCATCCTGCGCGGCGACGTGCCCAGCCCGGCGAACCCGCCGCAGGGCTGCAATTTCTGCACCCGCTGCCCCCGGGTCATGGAGATCTGCCGCCAGATCGACCCGGAGTATCGCGAACTGCGCCCGGGCCGCTTCGTGGCCTGCCATCTGTACAACGACGACCCGACGACCGCCGGTGCAACGGCGGCCCCTTCCGAGGCGACCGAGCCACAACAAGGAGAGTGACATGAAACTCAGGACAGCCCTTCTGGGCGCCACAGCAAGCCTGACCCTGGCCTCGATGGCCTGGGCCGATGCCCATGAAGGCGAGCGCGGCCGCGACGGCCAGCTCAGCATCATCTACTGGCAGGCGCCGTCGACGATGAACCCCTATCTGTCGGGCGGCACGAAGGAGATCGAGGCGGCCTCGCTGGTGCTGGAAAGCCTGGCGCGGTTCGACAATACCGGCGAGATGGTCCCCTGGCTGGCCGAAAGCATCCCGACGGTGGAAAACGGCGGCGTGTCCGAAGACCTGATGTCGATCACCTGGACCCTGAAAGAGGGTGTGATGTGGTCCGACGGCACTCCGGTGACCGCGGCCGACGCGATCTTCACCTGGGAATATTGCACCGATCCCGAAGGCGGCTGCGCCCAGGTCAGCTATTTCGACGGGGTCGACAGCATGGAAGCGGTGGATGACCGCACCATCCGCATCACCTTCGACGCGCCCAAGCCGTTCCCCTATACCGCGCTTGTGGGTGCCGAAAGCCCGATCATCCAGGCCGCGCAATTCGCCGATTGCACGGGCGCCGCCGCCCCCACCTGTGTCGATGCGAATTTCGGCCCGATCGGCACCGGACCCTTCGTGGTCAGCGAATTCCGCCCCAATGACGTGATCACCTTCGAGGCCAACGACAATTTCCGCGAAGCCGGCAAGCCCGCCTTCCAGACCGTTCTGTTCAAGGGCGGCGGCGACGCGGCCTCGGCCGCCCGCGCGGTTCTGGAAACCGGCGAATTCGACTATGCCTGGAACCTGCAGATCGACCCGACCGTCATGGCCGACATGGAAGCCACCGGCATCGGCACCGTGGTCACCGCCTTCGGCACCAGCGTCGAACGCCTGCATCTGAACCAGACCAACCCAGACCCGGCGCTGGGCGATCTGCGCTCGACCGTCGAGGGCGGGCCGCACCCGTTCCTGACCGACCCGATCGTCGGCCAGGCCCTGTCGATGGCGATCGACCGGCAATTGCTGGTGGATATCGGCTATGGCTCGGGCGGGCAGGTCACCTGCAACGTGCTGCCGGCGCCCGAGGCCTATGCCTCGACCAACAACGACGCCTGCATGGTGCAGGACATCGCCGGTGCCAATGCGCTGCTCGACGAAGCCGGGATCGTCGATACCGACGGCGACGGGGTGCGCGAATACAACGGCGTGCCGCTGCGGGTCCTGTTCCAGACCTCGACCAACGCCGTGCGTCAGGATGCCCAGGCGATCCTCAAGCAATGGTGGGCCGAGATCGGGGTCGAGACCGAGCTGCGCAACATCGACGCCTCGGTGTTCTTCGGGGGCGATCCGTCGAGCCCGGATACGTTCCAGAAGTTCTACGCCGATATCGAGATGTATACCAACAACTTCGCCGGCGTGGACCCCGAGGCCTACATGGCCAACTGGCTGTGCAACGACATCCCGGGCCCGGACACCCAGTGGCAGGGCGCCAATATCGAGCGCTTCTGTTCCGAGGACTACGACGCGCTGGTCCGGCAGATGGCGACCACGGCGGGCCTCGAGGAACGGGCGGCGATCGCGATCCAGCAGAACGACCTGCTGATGCAGAGCTACTCGATCATTCCGCTGGTTCACCGCGGCGGCGTGTCGGCCCATGCCAATACCCTGGGCGGCGTCCTGATTTCCGATTGGGACACCGAACTGTGGAACATCAAGGACTGGTACCGGACCGAGTGATCCGTGCCGGCCGGGGCATGCGCGCTGCGTGCCCCGGCCCCGAGCCGGGGCCTCTGGCCGAGGTCCCGGGTCAGGCCCGGGACGGGCGGGCCAGGCCCCCCGGAACCGGACAGACCCAGCCGGATGGACCTGCCCATCCGGGCCGCCGCAGCGAACAGGGGCCAAGGGACGACCATGCTGACATATGTGATCCGGCGATTGCTGATGGCGATCCCCACGCTGATCTTCATCTCGCTGATCATCTTCCTGCTGCTGGACCTGGCGCCGGGCGATCCGACCTCGCAATTGCCGCTGACCATCCCCGACGAGGTGCGCCAGCAGATCCGTGAAAGCCTGGGCCTGGGCCAGCCGGTGCATATCCGCTACTGGAAGTGGCTGACCCAGATGGTCTATTACGAGCCCGCCTATTACCTGTCGCAGGCAACCGGCTGGTTCGACCCGCCCGAAGTCGCCCGGATGCTGTCCTGGCAGACCCGCGCGCCGGTGATGGACATCATCCTGGAGCGTCTGCCCCAGACCCTGCGCGTGGTCGGGCTGGCCTATGTGGTCGGCGTGCTGATCGCCCTGCCGATCGGGATCATCAGCGCCTACAGGCAATATTCGGTCTTCGACCAGGCCGGCACTTTCGTGTCGATGATCGGCTATTCGATCCCGCCGTTCTTTTCCGGCGTGCTGATGATCGTGATCTTTTCGGTCGGCATGCCGCGGGACAGTTTCTGGTGGTTCCCTTCGGTCTATGACACCACGCTCAAGGTCGTGGATTGGGAGACGTTCTGGAAACAGGTCCGCCAGATGGTGCTGCCGGTCATGGTGCTGGCGCTGCAGACCACGGCGCAGATCAGCCGCTTCATGCGGGCCTCGATGCTGGACAACCTGGGCCAGGATTACGTGCGCACCGCCCGCGCCAAGGGGCTGACCGAAAGCGTCGTGGTGATGAAACACGTGCTGCGCAATTCGATGATCCCGGTCGTCACCGTGATCGCCCTGGGGGTGCCGGCGATCTTTGGCGGCGCGATCATCACCGAACAGATCTTCAAGGTGAACGGGATCGGGCAGTTCCTGATCATCTCGATCCAGGCCAGCGACGTGCCCAGCGTGCAGACCCTGACCTTCATCTTCGCGGTGCTGATCGTGCTGTTCAACCTGATCGCCGATGTCCTTTACGGCATTCTGGACCCGAGGATCCGCTATGACTGACCCGCGCGAGACGATGACCCCGGCCAGCACCGACCTGGCCGCCGCCGCCGGCCCGATGCGGATCGAGCTGGCCCCGGTGCGCAACCAGTGGTGGGATGTCTGGGACCAGTTCCGCCGTCACCGGGGGGCGATGATCGGGGCCGCCTTCTTCATCTTCATCCTGCTGTTCGCCTATGTCGGCCCGCAGGTCTGGCGGGTCGATCCCGGCTATCTGAACATCCAGGCCCGCGGCACCAGCCAGATGATCGCCTGTTTCGGTGTCGGCGGGGCGGCACGCGACAGCGTCGCCGCCTACGAGGCCGCGATCGCCGCCGGCGGCGCCGTGCAGGACAACCCGCCCCGGCGGCTTGGCGTCGGCGGCTATTTCGGCGCGATGACCGGCTGTTTCGCCGACCCCGAAGGCTTCAGCGCCGCGTTCGAACCGTTCAAGGACCGACGCATCAAGGTCAGCTGGGCGCATCCGCTGGGCACCGACCAGAAGGGCACCGACACGCTGGCCTGGCTGATGAGCGGCGGGCAGACCTCGATTTCCGTGGGGCTGACGGCGATGCTGCTGTCGATCCTGATCGGCACCCTGGTGGGCGTGGTGGCGGGCTATTTCAAACGGCTGGACGGGATCCTGATGCGGATGACGGACCTGTTCCTGGCGCTGCCGCTGCTGCCGCTCCTGCTGGTGATGGTGATGCTGTTCCGACAAAGCCTGTCGAGCGCCTTCGGCCCGGAAACCGGCATCTTCATCCTGATCGTGGTCGCCATAGGCGTGACCTCCTGGATGCCCACGGCGCGGATCGTGCGGGGCGATGTGCTGGCCCTGAAGGAACACGAATTCGTGCTGGCGGCCCGCTCGATCGGAACCCGGCCGGGGCGGATCATCCGGCGCCATATCATCCCCAACGTGATGTCGCCGATCATGGTGGCGGCGACCCTGGGCATCGCCAATGCGATCATCACCGAAAGCGCGCTGTCCTTCCTGGGCCTGGGCTTTCCGTCCGATTACCCGTCCTGGGGCCGGCTGCTGAATGACGGGGTCCAGTTCATGCAGCAGAACCCGGAACGGGTGCTCTGGCCCGGCCTGGCGATTTCGCTGACGGTGCTGAGCGTGAACTACATGGGCGACGGCTTGCGCGACGCGCTGGATCCGCGGATCCGGGGGCAATAGGCGAATAGGAACGCCCGTCCGGGCAGGGCGGCGGCGGGCGAACGCCCGTTCCACGCCGCCGCGGCGCCCAAGCGCCCTGTCCCGGCCCGCCCGGCGGCGCGCGGAAACCGGCCCGGCGCGGCGATTTGCACCTGCGGGCACAAGGCTCTAGCTGCGCTGGACTGCCTTGTTCCACGGGAGCTGCCCCATGTTCGAGACCCTCGGCCTGACCCATCTGACCGCGCCACAGGCGGCGATCCTGTTCGGCCTTGCCCTGGGCGTGCTGTTCGGCCTGCTGGCCCAGCGCACCCGGTTCTGCCTGCGCCGCGCCATCGCCGGCGCTCCGGCCGAGCGGCGCCCGGCCGCCGGCATCTGGCTGACCGCGCTGGCCGTCGCGATCCTGGGCAGCCAGGGCGCGGTGGCGGCGGGCTGGGTGTCGTTCGAGGCGCATCGGCTGCTGGCCGGGGATCTGCCCTGGCTGGCCATCGTCACCGGCGGGCTGATGTTCGGGATCGGCATGATCCTGACCCGCGGCTGCGCCTCGCGGCTGACGGTGCTGAGCGGTCAGGGCAACCTGCGGGCGCTGGTGGTGCTTGCGGTCTTCGCCATCGTGGCCCATGCGACGCTGAAGGGCGTGCTGGCCCCGCTGCGCATGACGCTGGGCCAGGCGACCTTGCCGCTGGGCGGCACCCTGCCCGGCCCCGCACCGCTGTGGGCCGCCGCGCTGGCCGTGGCCGCGCTGGCCGTCGCGCTGCGGTCGGGCGCGGGCTGGCGCCTGCTGGCGGGCGCGGCCCTGCTGGGGGCGCTGGTGCCGCTGGGCTGGGTCGGCACCGGCCTGGTCCTGCAGGACGACTTCGATCCGGTCCCGCTGGAAAGCCTGTCCTTTACCGCGCCCTGGGCCGATGCGCTGTTCTTCACCATCGCCGCCAGCTCGATCCCGGCCAATTTCGGGGTCGGGCTGATCGGGGGGACGCTTCTTGGTGCCCTCGTCGCGGCCCTGGCGTTCCGCGAGTTCCGCTGGGAGGGCTTCGAGGGCCCGGGCCAGATGGGCCGCTATCTGGCCGGTGGCGCGCTGATGGGCGCGGGCGGCGTTCTGGCCGGCGGCTGCAGCGTCGGGGCGGGCCTGGCCGGGGTGCCGACGCTGGGGCTGGCCGCGCTTGCGGCGCTGGGGTCGATCGTGGCGGGGGGGCTGATCGGCCGCGCGCTCAGTGATCCATCTTCTTCCGGATCCGCCGCACCAGCAGCCAGACCCCAAGCAACACCGGCGGCGTGACCAGCGCGGCCTGGACCCCCTTGTCCAGATCCAGCCCATCGCCCAGCGGCCCCAGCAGATACAGCGCCAGGTTGACCGCGTAATAGCTGATCGCGACCACCGACAGCCCCTCGACCGTGCGTTGCAGGCGCAATTGCAGATCGGCGCGCCGATCCATGCTTTCCAGAAGCTGCTTGTTCTCGCGCGACCGGTCGACATCGACCCGGGTGCGCAGCAGATCGGCGGCGCGCAGCGCCCGGGCCGACATCGCGTCGAGCCGCGCCTTGGTCGAGGCGACGGTGCGCATCGCCGGATCGAACCGGCGCATCATGAATTCGGCGAATGTCTGGCGGCCGTGAAAGCGGGCCTCGCGCAGGACCTGGATGCGCTGGTTGACGATCTTTTCATAGGCTTCGGTGGCGCCGAACCGAAAGGCCGACTGGGCCGAAAGCTGCTCCAGTTCGCCCGAGACCTGCAGCAGCGCGTGCAAGGTGGTCTCGACCCCGTTGGTTTCGCCGGTCAGCCCGTCGGTCAGGGCATTCAGACGCTTGTCGATCGCCGACATGGTGGGCCCAAGCGTCCGGGCCCGGGCGAAACCCAGCATCGACATGGTCTTGTAGGTCTCGATCTCGCACAGGCGCTGGACGATGCGGCCGGTCCGGCGGCGCCCGGTCGCTTCGCGGACAAAGACGGCGAACCGCTGGTGGCCGGCCTCGTCGATGCGGAAATCGCCGGCGATCACCGCGTCGTCGTCGATCACCCGGCTGACGGCGAGGCTTTCCGGGACGAACCACTTTTCCAGCTTTTCGGCGATCCCGTCATCCCCGTCCTGGCGTTCGACCCGGATCAAGGCCGAGGTGATGCGGGTGCCCGGCGCCCGGTCGAGCCAATCGGCGGGGAACATCTGGTAGGTGCGGGCGTCGAACGGGGTGTCGGCCACCCCGTCGCCGAAGATCGTGTAGGTCACGAATTCGGTATGGCTTTCCCATTTCAGCTGATGCTTGCCGATCTGGCCGAAATAATGCGTGGCCCCGGCCGGGGGATGCGGCGCGCCGTGCCGGTCCAGCAGGTCGAGCAGGTGGTCGAAATCGGCGCCGCGGTCGCGTTCGGCGGCCTTTTGCGCGGGTTTGAGCGCCAGGAACACGGCGCGGCTGGGCGCCTGCAGCACCGGGAACGGCCGGGCATGCAATTCGTTGGCGACCTGGTAACGCAGGGGGTGATCTTCGATCGGGGGCATGGGCATTCCGCGGCTGATTGCCGGCCAACCTAAGGCTTTGCCCGGCCGAGTAAAGAGAAAACCCACGCCATGTCAGTATGTTAGCGGCACACCGGGGTATACAATCCCGCCGGTGCGCCGCCCCGAAGGCTCAGATCACCACGACGTCCAGCGGCGGGAAGCCGTTGAATCCGACCGAGGAATAGCTGCTGGTATAGGCCCCGGCATTGCGGATCACGACCCGGTCTCCGGCCTGCAGCGACAGCGGCAGATGCACGGGCCGTTTTTCATACAGCACATCGGCACTGTCGCAGGACGGGCCGGCCAGCACGCAGGGGCCGGTCGCATCGCCATCGCGCGGGGTCTGCAACTGGTAGCGGATCGCCTCGCCCTCGGTCTCGGCCAGGCCCGAAAAGCGGCCGATATCCAGATAGACCCAGCGGTGCAGGTCATCGGCGGATTTGCGGCCGACCAGCAGGCATTCGGCGACGATCGCGCCGGCTTCGGCGACCAGGCCGCGGCCCGGCTCGGCCATCAGGTGCGGCACCTGGCCGAAGTGCCGCTCGACCAGGGTAATCACCTGGGCGGCATAATCGGTCGGGGCCTGCACCTCTTCGCCGTAGAAGGCCGGAAAGCCGCCGCCCAGGTTCAGCACGCTCAGGTCATGGCCGGCGGCGCGGGCGGCGTGCCAGGTGCGCGACAGCGCGGCCAGCGGCGCGTCCCACATCGCCGCCTGCCGGGTCTGCGAGCCGACATGGAACGACAGGCCCACCGGGTCGAGCGACAGGTCGCGGGCATGGTCCAGCAGCGCCAGCGCGGTGTCGTGATCGCAGCCGAACTTGCGGCTCAGCGGCCAGTCGGCCTGGCTGTCGGTGACCAGCAGGCGGATATAGACCCGCGCGCCGGGGGCGTGTTCGGCGATCTTGTCCAGCTCGGCCTCGGCATCGGCGGCGAACAGGGTCACGCCGCGATCCCAGGCCCAGGCGATATCGGCCGGTTTCTTGATCGTGTTGCCGAAGGAAATGTCGCGCGGGCGGGCGCCGGCGGCCAGGCAAGCGGCGATTTCGGCCCGGCTGGCGGCATCGAAGCGCGCCCCTTCGGCCACCAGCCGCTCCAGGATTTCCGGCGCCGGGTTGGCCTTGACGGCATAATGGATCGCGGTGCGGCCCAGCCCGGCGGCGAGGGCACGGAACCGCTCGGCCACCAGATCGGTGTCGATGACCAGGGTCGGCCGGTCGAAATCGCTGAAGCCGATGAAGGTGTCGATACGGGACAGGCCAGCGCCCGCGCGGGGCGCAGTTTCATGCAGGGACATGGTCATCTCCAATAGACCCGGCCAGCTATGGCCGCTCAGTTCCAAGGGAGACGTTACCGTCGCTGCATGAAGCGGGTTCGGTGCCACTGGCGGGATCGCTACTTCCCTGGGTTCACCGGCCGGACAGAGGCGCGTGCGTTGGCGTCTATGGGCGCGCATGTGGGGCAAAGACCCGAGTCGTTCAAGTCGTTTTTCGACCCGGACACGGAAAATTTGACGTGCATGTCCCGGCGCACACGGCAAGGCTGGGGCCAAAGCCGATCAGGGAGGGCATGAAGGATGCGCGTGGGTTTCATCGGACTGGGCAATGTCGGCGCCAAGCTGGCCGGCACGCTGGCCCGCAACGGGGTCGACCTGGCGGTCCACGATCTGGACCCGGGCGCCATGGCGCCGCTGCTGGCGGCCGGCGCGCGGGCGGGGGGCAGCCCGGCGCAGATGGCGCGCGACTGCGACATCGTCATCACCTGCCTGCCCAGCCCGGCGGCCAGCGCCGCGGCGGTCGAGGGCCCTGACGGGCTGCTGCAGGGCATCGGGCCGGGCAAGATCTGGGTCGAGATGTCGACCACCGACGAGGCCGTGATGCAGCAATTGGCGACGCGGATCGCCGAGGTCGGCGCGGAGGTGGCCGATTGCCCGGTCTCGGGCGGGTGCCATAGGGCGGCGACGGGCAATATCGCGATCTTCGCCGGCTGCGACCGGCCGGTGTTCGACAGGCTTCTGCCGGTGCTGACGATCCTGGGCCGGCAGGTGCTGCATACCGGGCCGCTGGGCAGTGCCTCGGTGCTGAAGGTGATGACCAATTACCTGGCGACGCTGCACCTGGTCGGCCTGACCGAGGCCTTCACGGTGATGAAGGCCGCCGGCATCGACCCCGGGCTGACCTACGAGGCGATCCGGATCTCGTCGGGCAATTCCTTCGTGCATGAAACCGAAAGCCGGATGATCCTGTCGGGCAGCCGCGACATCGGCTTCACCATGGACCTGGTGAACAAGGATATCGGCCTGTTCCAGACCCTGGCCGAGGATCTGCGGGTGCCGCTGGAGCTGTCGCCGCTGCTGTGCTACATCTTTGCCGAGGCCGAGGCGCGGATGGGTCCGCGCGCCCAGTCCGACCGGATCATCGAACGGCTGGAGGAGGCGACCGGCCTGTCGATCCTGGCGCCGGGTTTCGATCCGGTGCTGGTGGATGACGAACCCGAGGGGCGCGGGCACGAGGTTCGGCCCGCTGGCTGAGGCGGCCGGGGTCCTTTTCACAGGCGGCGGGCCCCGCTATCAGGCGCCATGGCCCGCGTGATCCTGTTCAACAAGCCGATGGGCGTGCTGTCGCAATTCACCGATGCGCGCAGCCCGACGGAACGGCCGACCCTGTCGGGCTTCGGCCTGCCCAAGGGCGTCTACCCGGCCGGGCGGCTGGACCGGGACAGCGAGGGGCTGCTGGTGCTGACCGATGACGGGCGGCTGCAGGCGCGGATTTCCAGCCCCGGGGCCAGGACCGAAAAGACCTATCTGGTGCAGGTCGAGGGCGCGCCCGAAGAGGCGGACCTGGCAAAGCTGCGGGCGGGCCTGGTGCTGAAGGACGGCCCGACCCGAACGGCAAAGGCCCGGCTGATCGACCCGCCGCCGATCTGGGACCGTGACCCTCCGGTGCGCATCCGCAAATCCGTGCCCGACCGCTGGCTGGAAATCACGATCACCGAGGGGCGCAACCGTCAGGTGCGGCGGATGTGCGCGGCGATCGGATTTCCCTGCCTGCGGCTGGTGCGCTGGCGTATCGGAGCGTGGCTGCTGGACGGGCTGGCGCCGGGGCGGTGGCGCGACGGCTGACCGAAAAAGCCCCGCGGCGGGCGCGGGGCTTTCCGACGGCACGATGCGACCCGCGATCAGTCGATCAGGGTCAGCAGCTTGTCGAGGCTCTGCTTGGCGTCGCCGTAGAACATCCGCGTGTTGTCCTTGTAGAACAGCGGGTTCTCGATGCCCGAATAGCCGGTGCCCTGGCCGCGCTTGGAGACGAAGACCTGTTTCGCCTTCCAGACCTCGAGCACCGGCATGCCGGCGATCGGGGAATTGGGATCCTCCTGCGCGGCCGGGTTCACGATGTCGTTGGAGCCGATCACGATGACCACGTCGGTGTCGGGGAAATCCGCGTTGATCTCGTCCATTTCCATCACGATGTCATAGGGCACCTTGGCCTCGGCCAGCAGCACGTTCATGTGCCCGGGAAGACGGCCGGCGACCGGGTGGATGGCGAACCGCACCTCCTTGCCCTTGGCGCGCAGCTTGCGGGTCAGTTCGCTGACCGATTGCTGGGCCTGGGCCACCGCCATGCCGTAGCCGGGCACGATGATGACGCTGTCGGCCTCGTCCAGCGCATACGCCACGCCATCGGCCTCGATCGCGATCTGTTCGCCCTCGACCGCCATCGCCGGGCCCGAGGCGCCGCCGAAGCCGCCCAGGATCACGCTGATGAAGGACCGGTTCATCGCCTTGCACATGATGTAGCTCAGGATCGCCCCCGAGCTGCCGACCAGCGCGCCGACGACGATCAGCAGGTCGTTGCCCAGGCTGAAGCCGATCGCGGCGGCGGCCCAACCCGAGTAGGAGTTCAGCATCGACACGACCACGGGCATGTCGGCGCCGCCGATCCCCATGATCAGGTGATAGCCGATGAACAGGCCCAGCAGCGTCAGCAGGACCAGCGCCCAGGTGCCAGACCCGGACAGGTAAAGCACCAGCAACAGCGCCGAGCCGGCCGCCGCGGCGGCGTTCAGCAGGTGCCCGCCGGGCAATTGCCGGGCGGCGGTGTCGATCTTGACCGGCAGCAGGCTGGAATTGCCCGACAGCTTGCCATAGGCGACGACCGAGCCGGTAAAGGTCACGGCGCCGATCCAGACGCCCAGCACCAGTTCGACCCGCAGGATGCCGATCTCGACCGCGGTCTTCTTGCCGATCAGCTCGGCGAAGTTCGACAGCGTGCCCAGCAGGGCATAGGCCTCGGTGCTCAGCGGCCCGTCGGGCTGCGGAAAGGGCAGCCCCTCGCCGGCAAAGATCGACGCCACGCGGCCGATCTCGACATGGGCGTTGAAGCCGACGAAGACGGCGGCAAGCCCGACCAGCGAATGCATGATCGCCACCAGTTCGGGCATCTGCGTCATCTGCACCCGTGTCGCCAGCTGATAGCCGATGGCGGCCCCGCCCGCGATCAGCACCAGCGACATCAGCCACAGGCCCGAGCCGGGCCCGATCAGCGTCGCCAGCACCGCGATCGCCATGCCGGCGATGCCGTACCAGACCGCGCGCTTGGCGCTTTCCTGCCCCGAAAGCCCGCCCAGCGACAGGATGAAGAGCACGCCCGCGACCGCATAGGCCGCAATGGTGAATCCGAAATCCATGTGTCCTACCCCTGCCGGTTCACGATTTCTGGAACATGGCGAGCATCCGCCGTGTCACGAGGAAGCCGCCGAAGATGTTGATCGCAGCCATGAAGATGCCCAGCGCGGCGAGGATCGTGATCAGCACCGAGGACGAGCCGACCTGCATCAGCGCGCCCAGGATGATGATCGACGAGATCGCGTTGGTCACCGCCATCAGCGGCGTGTGCAGCGAATGCGACACGTTCCAGATCACCTGGAAGCCGATGAACACCGCCAGCACGAAGACAATGAAATGCTGCATGAAGCTGGCCGGGGCGATCAGCCCCATGGCCAGAACCAGCGCGCCGCCGATGCCCAGCAGCGTGACCTGGTTCCTGGTCTGGGCCTTGAAGGCGGCGACTTCGCGCGCGCGCTTTTCCTCGGGCGTCAGCTCTTTGGGCTTTTCCTGCGGCCGGGCGGCGATCGCCTGGACCTTGGGCGGCGGCGGCGGATAGGTGATCTCTCCGGCATGGGTGACGGTGGCGCCGCGGATCACGTCGTCGTCCATGTCATGCACCACGACCCCGTCCTTGTCCGGGGTCAGGTCGGTCAGCATGTGACGGATATTGGTGGCGTAGAGGTTCGAGCTTTGCGTCGCCATCCGGCTGGGGAAATCGGTGTAGCCGATGATCGTCACGCCGTTGTCGGTGACGATCTTTTCGTCCTTGACCGTCAGCTTGCAATTGCCGCCCTTTTCGGCGGCCAGGTCGACGATGACCGAGCCGGGCTTCATCGCCGCGACCATGTCTTCGGTCCACAGTTCCGGCGCCTCGCGGTTGGGGATCAGCGCGGTGGTGATGACGATGTCCATCTCGGGCGCCAGCTCGCGGAACTTGGCCAGCTGTGCCTCGCGGAATTCCGGAGAGGAAACAGAGGCATAGCCCCCCGTCGCCGCGCCGTCCTGCTGTTCTTCCTCGAAGTCGAGATAGACGAATTCGGCGCCCATGCTCTCGACCTGTTCGGCCACTTCGGGGCGCACGTCGAAGGCATAGGTCACGGCCCCGAGCGAGGTCGAGGTGCCGATCGCGGCAAGGCCCGCGACCCCGGCGCCGACGATCAGCACCTTGGCCGGCGGCACCTTGCCGGCGGCGGTGATCTGGCCGGTGAAGAAACGGCCGAAATTGTTGCCCGCCTCGATCACCGCGCGGTAACCGGCGACATTGGCCATCGACGACAGCGCGTCCATCTTCTGCGCGCGGCTGATCCGCGGCACCATCTCCATGGCGATGACGCTGGCGCCCTTGGCGCGGGCCGCCTCCAGCCCCGCCTCGTTGCCGGCCGGATTGAAGAAGGAAATCAGCGTCTGCCCGTCACGCAATCGTTTGAGTTCGGCGTCGTCGGGCTGGCGCACCTTGGCGACGATATCGGCGGCCTTCCACAGCGCGGCGGCGGTCTTGAACACCTGCACGCCAGCCGCCTCGTAATCGGCGTCCGAAAAGCCGGCATTGGCCCCGGCCCCGGCTTCGATCAGGCACTCATGGCCCAGTTTCTGCAGGTCCCGGGCCGAAACCGGGGTCATCGCGACCCTGTTCTCCCCGGGAAAGGTCTCCTTCGGCGCACCGATTTTCACGGCCCATCCCCCCTTTGGCGTTTGACGTCACGGTTGGTTATCTTGCGCAAGAAAGTTTCACAAGACTTCGCTGTTTCGTTCCGGATGAAGCGATTGCATGGGCAAGTTGAGCACGGGATCACAACCAGCGCCGGGTTTCCTGGGTGTAGCGGTGGAAATCCTGCCGGAAGCGGCGGCGCAGGCGGTCTTCCTCGGGCAGGATGAAGCGGCGCTCGATCACCAGGGCGAAGACCGGCACCAGCACCAGCGCCAGCGCCGCGCCCCAGTACAGGATCAGCCCCGCCAGGACGGCAAGATCGCCCAGGTAGATCGGGTTGCGGCTGTGCCGGAAGATCCCCGATCGCACCAGCGTGTCGGCCTGCATATGCGGGATCACGGTGGTCCTGTGCTTGCGCATCTCGATCACCGCCAGGCCCATGGCGATCAGGCCGGCGCCCAGCAACAGCCCGCCCAGCAGGTCGAACAGCCCGCCATCAAGCCGCAGGTTCAACGGCCGCCAGCGGTCGATGCCCCAGGCGGCGGCGATGAACCCGGCCAGCCAGACCGGCGGCATGTCCAGCCATTTATGGGCCGGCAGGCTCATCGGCGGGGGCCGCCCCGGCGCGGCGTCAGAATTCCCATTCCATCTCCTCGTAGACCCGGCCGGCATTCTTGGTCGCCAGTTCCTCGAAGGTATCGAGGTTCCGCCACTGCTCCTGGTCGACATAATAGGCGTCCGTCAGATCGCCGCCATCGTCGATATGGGCGCCGATCTTTTCGCGCAGATCCTTGAGGTAGTCCGAGGTATAGCGCGTCACCTGCGCCATGTTCGTCGGGTGGCCATGGCCGGGGATCACATAGGTCGCGCCCAGTTCGGTGAAGGGGCCGTCGAAGGTCTCGATCCAGCACGAGGTGCAGGTATCGGGAAAGATCGGCGGCATGCGTTCATGGAACGCGATGTCGCCGGCGATGACGATCTGCCATTGCGGGATCCAGACCTGGGTATCGCCGGGGCCATGGGCGGGGCCCAGATGCAGGACCTGGATGTCGATCCCGCCAAGGCTGATGTCGTGGCGGTCGGAAAAGGTCAGGTTCGGCACCACGACCCGGGTGCCCTCGGCCCGGTCGCGGTTATAGGTCTGCATGTCCTGCAGGATCGAGCCGCCGTGGTTTTCGACCTCGGCGATGGCGTCCTCGTGGGCCAGGATGTCGACACCCAGATCGGCCCAGTAGGAATTGCCCAGAACCGCGTGGCCCTGGCCGTTTTCGTTGATCACCAGCACCACGGGCTGGTCGGTCACGGCCTTGATTTCATCATGCAACGCCGCGGCCAGCCGGGCCGAGGCGCCGCCGTTGATCACCACCACGCCGTCATCGGTGACGATGAAGGACAGGTTGTTGTTGTGGCCCGCGTTTTCATAGGTCGGCGGCGCGGTGGCGCCGATCGCCGACCAGACATGGGGGATCACCTCGACCGGTTTGGCATAAAGCTCGGATTGCGGGTAGAGGTCGGGGATATCCTCGTGGGCGGCGGCGGCTGTGGCGATGAACGTGGCGACTGCCACGGTGATGATGCGGGTCATGATCTGTCTCCTCCTCCGGCGCGGAAAGGGTGACATTCACGCATGTGAATGTCTAGCCGTATCCGGACGATCGCTCAGGGCAGCAGCCCCTGCCCCAGCACCCGGCCCAGCATCCTGGCCCGCGCCAGGTAGCCGGCATGATCCGTTGCCGCGGCCTTGATCCCGTGCAGGGCGGCGACGAAGGTCGCACCGAGCGCGTCGGGGTCCAGCCCGGGCCGCAGCGCCCCGGCCGCCGCGCGCCCGCGCAGCCAGGCGGCATAGGCGGCGGCGATGCGCACCTCGCCCTCGGCCACGATATCGGCCGAGGTGGCGTTGCCGATATCCAGCAATTCATGACCATGGGGCGAGGTCAGCAGAACCTCGGCGATCGCCTCGCCCTGGCGGGCAAAGGCCTCGGCCAGGGCCTCGGGCACCGGCCTGTCCGCGGCCAGTTCCCGTTCGACATCCTGCACCGAACGCGCGATGTAATGGGCGGCGAGCGAGCGGAAGATGTCTTCCTTGTTGCGGTAGTATTGATAGAGCGCCGGGCGCGACAGACCGGCCCCGCGGGCTATGTCCTCCATCGAGGTCTTGCGGAACCCGTATCGGGCGAAGGCCGTCCAGGCGGCGTCGAGGATCGCCGCGCGACGGGGATCGGGCTGTGGCGCGTTCATGGGGTCCGAATTGACATCCGCACGGCATTTTGTCAATTGACGACCTGACATTATATGTTCAAAATGTCAGAGCCGAGTCCCGAGGAGTCCAGGATGCCCACCCGATTGACCGTGAACGGAACCGCCCATGACATCGACCTGCCCGATGACGTCCCGCTGCTTTGGGCGCTGCGCGACGGCCTGGGCCTGACCGGCACGAAATTCGGCTGTGGCGTGGCCGCCTGCGGGGCCTGCACGGTGCAGATCGACGGCGAGGCGGTGCGGTCCTGTTCGGTCGCGCTGGCCGATGTCTGGGGCGAAGTCACCACGATCGAGGGGCTGGGCACGCCCGAGGCGATGGCGGTGATCCAGGCCGCCTGGGCCGATCACCAGGTCGCGCAATGCGGCTATTGCCAGTCCGGCCAGATCATGCAGGCCGCCGCCCTTCTGGCGCAGACGCCCGACCCGACCGACCAGCAGATCGACGACGCGATGATGGGCAACCTGTGCCGCTGCGGCACCTATCCGCGCATCCGCGCCGCGATCCATGACGCCGCCACCCGCCTGCAGGAGGCCTGAGATGAGCCGTATCGGAAAGATCGCCCGCCGCAGCTTCCTGATCGGCTCGGCCGCCATTGTCGGCGGCGCTGCCTTCGGCGCCTGGTATCTGGGCCGCGACATGCCGGTGCCCGAAGGGCTGGCCGGTGATGGCGACACGGCGCTGAACCCCTTCGTGCTGATCGATGCCGACGGCGTGACCATCGTCACCCCCAGGGCCGAGATGGGCCAGGGCACGCAGACCACCCTGGCCGCCCTGGTGGCCGAGGAGCTGGACGTCGCCTGGGAGGATATCCGGGTGATCCACGGCCCCCCGGGGCGGGCCTATTACAACGGCGCCCTGCTGGGCGAGGCCTTGCCCGGCGCCGCCTATGCGCGCGGCCGCTTCATGCATGCGCTGGGCGATGTCCTGGGACAGGGCGGCAAGTATCTGCGGATGCAGGTCACCGGCGGTTCGACCGCGATGGTCGATGCCTATGACAGGCTGCGCCTGGCCGGAGCCGCGGCGCGCGAGGCGCTCAAGGCCGCGGCGGCCGACCGTCTGGGCATCGACGCGGCCGAATTGCGGACCGAGAACGGCGCGGTGATCGCCCCCGACGGCACCGCCCTGCCCTATCCCGAACTGGCCGAGGCCGCGGCGCAGGTCGATCTGCGCGAACCCGAGCTGCGCCCGCGCAGCGCATGGCGCTATCTGGGCAGGTCCATGCCGCGGCTCGACATGGCCGGCAAGGTCACCGGCACCGCCACCTTCGGCATCGACGTGCGCCCCGAAGGCGTCAGATTCGCCGCCCTGCGGACCAATCCGCGCCGCGCCGGGATGGTGTCCTTCGAGGCGGCCGAGGCGCTGGCGATGGAGGGCGTCGACCAGGTGATCGAGCTGCCCGACGGCATCGCGGTGATCGCCTCGAACACCTGGACCGCGATGCGGGCCGCCGAAATGGTCGAAATCGACTGGGAAGAGGCAAGCTATCCCCCTGACACCGAAGGAATTTTCGAGGCGATTGCGGCGGCTTTCGACACCGAACGCAATTCGCGGCTGCGCGATGACGGCGACGTCACCCAGGCGCCGTCGGGCGGCACGGCGGTCACGGCCGAATACCGCCTGCCCTATCTGGCCCATGCGACGATGGAACCGATGGGGGCCACGGCGCTGTTCGACGGCGACCGGCTGACGCTGTGGTCGGCCAACCAGGCGCCGATGCTGACGCGCAAGGCCTGCGCCGACGCGCTGGGCCTGCCCGAAGACGCCATCGAGGTGATCACGCCCTATCTGGGCGGCGGGTTCGGCCGGCGCGGAGAGCTGGATTTCTCGGTCTACGCCGCGCAGGTCGCAAGGGCCGTGCCGGGCACCCCGATCCAGCTGACCTGGAGCCGCGAAGAGGACATGCGCCACGATTTCTACCGCCCCGGTTTCATCGCCCGGATGTCGGGCCTGGTGGCCGAGGGGCGCGCGCACAGCATCGACGCCCGCATCGCCGGGCAAAGCTGCACCCAGCAGGCCATGGGCCGCTGGCTCGGCCGGCAGATCGGCGGCCCGGACAAGGGCCATGTCGCCGGGATCTTCGATGCGCCCTATGCGGTGCCGAATTTCCGGGTCGACGGACACCTGGCCGCGCTGGACGTGCCGGTGGGGTTCTGGCGCTCGGTCGGGGCGTCGGCCAACGGGTTCTTCATCGAAAGCTTCATCGACGAAATGGCCCTTGCCGCCGGTGCCGACCCTCTGGCCTTCCGGCTGGACCTGGCCCGTGCGGAATGGGAACCCGCGGCACGGGTGCTGGAGGCGGTGCGCGACATGTCCGGCTGGACCGGGCAGACGCCGGACGGTGTCGGCCGCGGCGTCGCCATGGTCTATTCCTTCGGCACGCCGGTGGCGATGGTGGTCGAGGTCACGGATGCCGACGGGCCGATCCGCATGACCAGGGTCTGGATCGCCGCCGATCCCGGCATCGCGCTTGACCCGGGCATCATCGAGGCCCAGCTGGTCGGCGGCGCGATCTATGGCTTCTCGGCGGCGATGTTCGAGGAAATCACCTTTGCCGAAGGCGAGGTGCAGCAATGGAATTTCCCCGACCATGACGCGCTGCGGATGCACAACACGCCCGAATTCGAGGTCCGGATCCTGGAACACCAGGGCACGCTCGGCGGCATCGGCGAACCGGGCACGCCGCCGGCCGCGCCGGCCCTGGCCAATGCGCTGCATGACCTGACCGGCACCCGGGCGCGGGAGCTGCCACTGCACCGGGCGTTCGACCTGCTGGCCTGAGCCGGCCGCCCCACCGGCATGGGCCCGACCGGCATGGGCCCGACCGGCGAGTGCGCCCGCGGCGCCACAACCCCAAGGCGGTTGCGCCATGTTCGTGCCGCCTTTGGCCGCCCAAGGTGGCATGATCGCGGCAGGCGCGACGTCCTTTTTCTCATTTCAGGCAAATTGGCGCCGCAAGCCATCGTTAACCATACCCTGAACCGGCCCGGGCAACGCGGCCGGCGATGAAAGGCGGGACACTCCCGCTTGAAGCGAAGGGTTCGGGCTCATGCCGTCTGGTTATCGGGTTGTTCTTGGAAACGGGTCCCTGGACTCGGGCGACGTCATCGTGGGTCTGGCGCAGACCTTCACCACGGCCGAAACGCTGGGCACCGGACAATGGACCTGGAGCGGGACCTGGGATGGCGACGGGGCCTATCGCGCCGATGTCACCGACACGGGCACCTATTACCTGGGCACCGACGGCAATGTCTGGTTCGTCCCCGACACCTGGACCATCAGTGCAAACGACGGCGCGACCGCCAGCACCGCCCCGGCCTGGAGCCCCGATGCCGAGCAGTTCGGCACCTCGGGCAACGACGACCTGAGCGGCGGTGCGGGCGACGACATCTTCTACGGCGGCGCCACGGCTGATCCCGCCGGCACCGGCGACGATACCATCACCGCGGGCGCGGGCGACGACTCGATCCTGACCGGCGACGGCGCCGACACCGTCTATGGCGGCGCCGGGGCGGACAGCATCGATGGCGGCGACGGGGACGACGTGCTCCATGGGGATAGCCCGACCCCGACCACATCGAGCGCCGAAAGCCTGAACTGGACGGCGCAAGGCGGCAATGGCACAGACATTTCGGCCGGATTCACCCAAGTCTCGGGCGAGATGGAGATCCGCGTCGATTTCGCCAATGACGGGTCCAATACCGGGATCCTGGTCGACACCGGCACCCAGTATACCGAGGCCGGCGATCCGTTCAGCGCGAATTCGGGGCTGCGGCTGACCGGGACGGGCGGCAACAATGTCTCGACCGTCGTCACCTTCGAGGCGGCGGAGGGATCCGACCTGACCAACGAGGTGTCGGGGGTCGTGTTCCGCCTGACCGACGTGGATTTCGCGGGCTGGCAGGACATCATCACCATCACCGCCTGGGATGCCGCCGGCAATCCGGTCACCGTGACCCTGACGGCCGAGGATCCGGTCAACGACATCGTCAGCGGCCAGACCGTGACCGCGACGAACACGGCAGAGAATTCGACCGACGCGGCCGGCTCTGTCCTGGTCGAGATCGCCGGGCCGGTGCACCAGATCCTGATCGATTACGACAACGGAGGAACCTCCGGACAGTTCCTTCAGATCACCGATATCCATTTCTCAACCATTGTCGGGGATCTTGACGCCGGGGACAGTATTTCCGGTGGGGCCGGTGACGACATGATCTATGGTGGACCAGGTGACGACAGCCTGACCGGCGGGACCGGCGACGATACGGTCTTCGGCGGCCTGGGCGATGACACGATCGACGGGGAGTCCGGCGACGACACCCTGTTCGGCGGCGCGGGGGCCGACGCGCTTGTCGGCGGGTCTGGCGCCGATGTCGTGTCGGGCGATGACGGCGACGACGTGATCCATGGCGACACCGCCACGCCCGCCGATGCCGTGCTGGTATCCTTCGAGGATTTCGAGGGCGGCGCCACGGGCTGGACCGACCCCACCACCGAAACCGGTGGCGCCTTCGGCGAATTCCTGGGCCGGTTCGCCGGCACGGACGGCGACAGCAGCGGCGGACCGCTGACCGAAAAGACCTTCGATCTGGCCGATGGATTTGCGTCTGTGGTCGTCGAATTCGACCTGTACATCATCGACAGCTGGGACGACGACGACCCGACTTTCAGCGTCGGCCCCGACGGCGATGCCTTTCAGCTGTACGTGAACGGCACCCAGGTCGCGAACGAGCTGTTCTCCCACTTCGATGACGGTTTCGATGCGACCCGCACCGGCACCGTGACCATCGACGGCGTCGATTATACCTACAGTTTCGTGCAGCAGCAGGCCGACGTCGACCTGGGGTATGGTAGCTGGGACGACCAGATCTGGCGCGTCCGGCTCGAGGCCGAGGATTACACCGGCGACCAGATCACCGTCGGCTTCGGCGCCACCACGCAACCCGATGTGATCGACGAATCCTTCGGGATCGACAATTTCACCATCGTCTCGACCAACGACACCTCGGTCGATGTGGCCGATGCCGGCAGCAACGACGTGCTGCATGGCGGATCCGGCAACGACACGATCCATGGCGGCGCGGGCGACGATGTCATCCATGGCGACACGATCGTGGTCGACCCGGCGGACCACGCCTCGACGGGCGGGGCCGCGACCACGCTGAGCGTGACCAACGCCGCCGACGCCCCGATCGAATTGTGGTGGATCGACGAAACCGGCAGCCTGCAATTCTACCGCACGATCCAGCCGGGCGAGACCTGGGACCAGCCCACGTTCGAGGATCACAACTGGCTGCTGCGCGATTCCGACGGCAACGCGCTGCAACTGATCCTCGGCGGTGACCAGACCGTGACCTACGGCGCCGACGGGTTGAACGATTCGCTGCTGGGCGGCTTCGGCGACGACACGATCCATGGCGGCATGGGCGATGACAGCATCTTCGGCGAAGAGGGCAACGACACGATCTTCGGCGGGTCGGGCAATGACGTATTGTCCGGCGACGACGGCGCGGATTTGATCTACGGCGGAGACGGCGACGACACCATCAGCGCGGGCGGCGATGATGACTCGGTCTTCGGCGGCACCGGCAATGATGTGGTCGATGGGGGTGCCGGAAACGACGTTATCCACGGTGACGACGGCGATGACGATCTGTCCGGCAACTTTGGCGACGATCTGCTGTTCGGTGGCGATGGGGACGACACTCTTGATGGCGGCGCGGACAATGATACGATTTTCGGTGGCCGCGATGACGACATCCTCTTTGGCGACGAAGGCAATGACAGCCTTTCGGGCGACGAGGGCAATGATCTCATTCTGGGCAGCGCCGGGACCGACACCTTGGATGGTGGCGATGGGGACGACACTCTTGATGGCGGCGCGGATAACGATCAGCTCTTTGGCGGCACGGGCGATGACACGCTGACCGGCGGCACCGGCAACGACGAGATGTATGGCGGCGATGACCGCGACACCTTTGTGCTGGAGGATGGTTACGGTAACGACACCATCGTTGGGGGCGAGGGCGGCGTCGACTGGGACCTGATCGACGCCACCGCGGTATCCGCGGACACGAACGTGACCTTCACCGGCGACGAGGCCGGCACCATCGCCAGCGGCACGGATGGCGCGACCTTTTCCGAGATCGAGGAGATCCGCACCGGATCGGGCGACGACACGGTCGATGCCTCGGCCACCGCAAGCGGCATCGTGGTCGAGACCGGGGCCGGCGACGACAGCATCACCGGTGGCGCGGGCGACGACACGATAACCGCCGGTGCCGGGGCGGACACGGTGGCGGCCGGTGCGGGCGACGACCTGATCGAGCTGGGCGACGATGGCGACGTGGATACCATCGTGTTCTCGGACGGCGACGGGGCCGACCGGCTGTCCGGGTTCGACGCGCCGATCGACAATGGCGACGGCACCTATACCGGGCGGGACCGGCTTGACGTGACGGGCCTGAGCGACACGAACGGCCATCCGGTCACGGTCTACGACGTCGTCGTGACCGATGACGGCGCCGGCAATGCGGTGCTGACCTTTCCGGGCGGCGAAAGCCTGACCCTGATCGGGATTTCCGCGGGCGCCGCGTCGGACCTGGCCTATCTCGATGCGATGGGCATCCCGATGCCGGACGGCACGATCGAGGGCACCGAGAGCGCCGATATCATCGATACCGGCTATACCGGCGATCCCGATGGCGACATGGTCGACAACGGCGATGCGGTGCTGCCCGGGGCCGGGCCGGATGACGACCTGATCTACGGCTACGGCGGCAGCGACAGCATCAACGCCGGGGTCGGCGACGACACGGTTTATGGCGGCAGCGGCCCCGATACGATCTACGGCGAAACCGGCGACGACACGCTGTATGGCGATTCCGGCGATGACGCGCTCTATGGCGGCGAGGGCGAGGATCTTCTTTACGGCGGAACCGGCGACGACACGATCTTCGGGTTCGAAGGGTCGGACACGGTCTATGGTGGCGACGGCAACGATTACATCAACACCCGCACCTCGCCCGGCATCGGCTTGCCGGACGTGTCCTATCCCGGTTGGGGCTTTCCCGACGATCCGGACCCGTTCAACGACAGGGACCTGGTCTATGGCGGCGACGGCGACGACGAGATTCTGACCGGCGACGACGACGACACGATCTATGGCGGCGAAGGCGCCGACAGCATCGACGCGGGCTTCGACAACGACATCGTCTATGGCGGAGCCGGAAACGACACGATCTCGGGCAACGAGGGTGCCGATACGCTGTTCGGCGACGCGGGCGACGACATCATCTATGGCGATGACAGCACCGGTGCCCTCGCCGCGCTCGAGATCGAGGACGAGGCCGGCGACCTGCTGCCGGGCAACCAGGCCGACACGATCTATGGCGGCGACGGCAACGACACGATCTTCGGCATGGACGATGCCGACCTGATCTATGGCGGCGCCGGAGACGACGTTCTCGATGGCGGGATCGACAACGACACGATCGAGGGCGGCCAGGGGCAGGATTCGATCCTGGGCGGCCAGGGCGACGACCTGATCTACGGGGACGATGCCACGGGGGGCACCTTCGGCCTGTTCTCGGTCGACTCGTCGGGCCTGACCGGCACGTCGGGCCTGTTGATCAACGGGACCCACGTCTTCGATGCCAGCGCGCCGACCACGACGGTTCAGGTGACCGACGACGACTCCGCGTTCGAGGATTACAACACCAGCGGTGGAAGCACCGAGGACCAGGGCGACCCCCAGGTCCTGACCCAGGCGATCACGATCGGGTCGACCTCCTATCCGGCCGGAACGATCATTCACGCCGTCGCGCAATCCGATATCGTCAATCAGACGACCGGAGAGACCGGCAATGCCTGGGTGATCCAGATCGGTCCGACCCTGGCGGACCACACCTACCTGGCCTATGATATCGCGGTCAACGACGGGGATGTGATCACCTGGACTTCGGCGAACGACGCCGCGATCCAGAGCCCGGTCTTCGCCGACGCCTCGGGCCTTGACTATGGCGACCTGGTTCAGGCCGACGGTCAGCCCCTGCCCTCGGCCGATACGCTGTCGGGCGGCCTGGGCGATGACACGATCCATGGCGGCGCGGGCGATGACAGCCTGACCGGCGACGAGGGGTCCGACAGCCTGTTCGGCGGCGCGGGCGATGACAGCCTGACCGGCGACGAGGGGTCCGACAGCCTGTTCGGCGGCAGCGGCGACGACAGGATCGACGGCGGGACCGGCGCCGACACGATCGACGGCGGCGCCGGCGCGGACGAGCTGTTCGGCGGCGACGGAAATGACACGATCCTGTTCGGCCAGGGCGACACGGCCGAGGGCGGGGGCGGCGACGACATCTTCGTGCTGACCGACCATGCCGAGGCCGGAAGCGGCCCGATCACCATAGACGGCGGCGGCACCGACGAGACGCTTGGCGGCGGCGACACGCTGCAACTGGGCAGCCTGGCCGACCTGTCGACGCTGAACATCACCAGCATCACGACCAATGCCAGCGGCAACGAAAGCTACGCCGGCACGGTGACGCTGGATGACGGGTCGGTGCTGACCTTCTCGGAAATCGAGAACATCATCTGCTTCCTCCCCGGCACCCGCCTGGCCACGGCCCTGGGCCTGCGCGCGATCGAGGATCTGAAGGTCGGCGACCTTGTCATCACCCGCGATCACGGGCTGCAGCCGATCCGCTGGGTCGGGCGCCGCCGCGTGCCCGGCCAGGGGCGGCTGGCCCCGGTGCGGATCCGGGCCGGCGTTCTGACCGGGCAGGAGGGCGACCTTGTCGTGTCGCCCCAGCACCGGGTGCTGTTCACCGGCTACAAGGCCGAGCTTCTGTTCGGCGACAGCGAGGTCCTGGCCCCCGCCCTGCACCTGGTCGACGGGATCGACGTGGTCCAGGAGGGCCGGCTGGAGGTGGATTACATCCACATCCTGTTCGACCGGCACGAGATCGTCTTTGCCCAAGGCGCCCCGGCGGAAAGCTTTCACCCGGGCGATTTCTCGCTCGGCGCGATCGACGATCCCGCGCGCGAAGAGCTGTTCGCCATCTTCCCCGAACTGCGCGCCGATCCAAGCCGGTATGGCGATACCGCCCGGCGCTGCCTCAAGCGGCACGAAGCGCGACTGTTGCGCGGATAGGCGCGGCGCGGCACCATGGGCGCGACCCCAGGACAGGAGACCCGCCGATGATCCGCCCCGCCCTTTTCGCTGCGATCCTGATCCCGCTGGCCGGGTGCGACGCGGCGCCGCCGGACAGCATCACCGCCGCTGCCGGGCCGGCGATCACCGGCGGCGCCGCGCCCGAACCGGTCGAGGCGATGGATCCCGGCGCGATCTCGTGCGGCGCCATCGCCACCGCGGTGGATGGCCGTCAATTGGACGCCGCGACGATCTGGGCCACCGGCCAGATGCGCGCCGCGGTCCTCAGCGGCGCCCTGCCCGGCCCGGCCCCGCAGCAGGATGACGACGAAGGCATCGCCACCGTCCTGTCCGATTATTGCCGGACCTATCCCGATGCCACGGTGCGCGACGCCTTCGACGCCATGATCGCCGGCTGAGCCGCGCAGCGCCGGGTCCGGCGGCGGGTGGCCGGGCTTCAGCCCGGCCCCGGGTCAAGACAATTCAGGCCGATCGGCGAAAGCCCCGGCGGCCGGCGGCATAGGCCCGCACCGCATCGCCGAAGGCGCAGAACAAGGGCCGCGAGACCGGATCATTCGCCGCATTCCATTCCGGGTGCCATTGCACAGACAGGGTAAAGCCCGGCGCGCCCTCGACATAGATCGCCTCGGGCGTGCCGTCCGGGGCGTGGCCGTCGATCACGATCCGGGCGCCGGCGGTCTTGATCCCCTGGCCGTGCAGCGTGTTGGTCAGCACCTGGGCGGCGCCGAACAGCCGGTGGAACGGTCCGCCTTCGGCCAGGGTGACGACATGGCGCAGGGCGAACTTTTCCTCCAGCGTACCGTCGGGCGGCATCCGGTGATTGTCCCGCCCGGGCAGGTCGCGAATCTCGGGGTGAAGCGTGCCGCCCAGGGCCACGTTCACCTCCTGGAACCCGCGGCAGACCCCCAGGAACGGCTGGCCACGCTCGACGCAGGCGCGCACCAGCGGCAGGGTGATCGCGTCGCGGCCCCGGTCGAAATCGCCATGCGCCGCGGTCGCCGGTTCGCCATATTCCTCGGGATGGACATTGGGCCGGCCGCCGGTCAGCAGAAAGCCGTCGCAGGTCTCCAGCAATTCCTCGACCGTGACCAGGCCCGGATCGGCGGGCACGATCAGCGGCAGACAGCCCGACACCTGCGCCACGGCGCGGGAATTCATCGTCCCGCCCGCATGGGTCGGATATTCATCGTTGATCAGGTGCGAATTTCCGATGATGCCGACGACGGGGCGTGCCATGCCTTCCCTTTCCTGCTGTAGTGGTTAGATATCCCTGACGCGCCCGCGATGCAAAGGCCCTGTCCGCAGGGCGCCCCTGCACCGGTGCACGTTGGTGGCGGTATGATGGGGTGGTGATGAAGGTCGACCTGCACAGCGACGCGTTCCTGCGGCACCCGGGCGCCGGCAGCCGGACCCTGCGTGACCAGGCCGAACTTGTCCGGATGCACCTGCCGATCCTGGGGCCGGTCTGGGTCACCACGACCCATGCCGCCGCGCATCAGGTGCTGTCGGACGCCGTGACCTATGTCCGCAACCCCGCCAATGCCGGGGGCAAGCCGCCCGAAAAGGTCTATTGGTGGGTGCCGCGCTTCGTCCATCCGCTGTTCCGCAACGTGACGCTGATGGATGGCGCGGATCACCAGCGGCTGCGCAAGCTGGTCACCGATGCCTTCTCCAGCCGCGGGATCGACGCCATGCGCCCGCGGATCGAGGCGATCGCCGACGACCTGCTGGACCGCCTGCCCAGGGACCGCCCCGCCGACCTGGTCGCGGGGTTCAACCGGCTGCTGCCGATGCTGGCGATCTGCGAACTGCTGGGCGTGCCCGAGGCGGACCGCGCCAGGGTCTCGGCCTGGGTCGAACCGGTCAGCCGGGTCCGCAGTCCGATCAGCTTTCTGCGCGCCGCGCCGGGCCTTTATCGCATGTCGCGCTATTTCCGCGCCGATTTCGAAGAGGTCCGCCGCAGCCGCCGCCCCGGCCTGATCCGCGAACTGGTCGAGGTGCGCGACGGCGCCGACAAGCTGTCGGATGACGAATTGCTGGCCATGGTCGTCGCGGTCTTCATCGGCGGGTTCGACACCACGACGCACCTGATCGGCAATGCTCTGGTGACGCTGCTGCAGGCGCCGGAGCTGGCCCGGTCGCTGCAAGAGGATCCGCGCCGGATCACCTTCTTCATCGAAGAGGTGATGCGCTATCATTCGCCGGTCATGTTCACCAACATGTTCCATGTCACCACCCCGACCGAACTGGGCGGGCGGCGGCTGGACCGGGGGGACCGGGTCGTGCCCTTGCTGATCGCCGCCAACCGCGACCCGGCGCGGTTCGACGCAGCCGGCGATTTCGTGCCCGATCGCAAGCCGAACCGGCACCTGGGTTTCGGCGTCGGCACCCATATGTGCCTTGGCATGCAGCTGGCCCGGGCCGAGGCGACGGTGGCGATCACCCGGTTCTTCGCCCGCTACCCCGAGGCACGGCTGGCCCGCCCGGTGGACAAGATCCCGATGCTCAAGCGCCTGGGTCTGCGCGGGGTGGCCGAGCTGCCGGTGATCCTGCAGCCCTGAGACCCCGGCACCGATCCGAGCAATAGCGCACCCGGTCCCAGTCGCGCGCCCATTTGCGGCGCCAGGAAAAGGGCCGACCGCAGGTTGCGCAAACCCTGGTCGGAAGTTCGGATTTCCGGCGCATTTTCGGCATGTTACAGATCAAGGCTCAGCTGTCGACCGTCACCCCGCCGGGGGCTGCGCCGCTTGCGGCTGGCATGTTTGCGGACCACCTGCGCGGCCTCGTCGCGAAATCCGTCGCCGCGCCGAACGGCCCCGATCCGCGCGCGCGCCTGGCGCGCCGCTTCGGCCACATCCACGATCGGCGGCGGATAGGGCAGCCGCGCCGCGCCCTCCCAGCGCCAGGGCTCCTGCAGCAGGGCGTCGGGCACCGCGGCCAGTTCCGGGCACCAGCGACGGGTGAAGGCGCCGGTCGGGTCCTGGTCGTGCCCCTGCTTGATCGGGTTGTAGATCCGCAGCGTGTTCATTCCCGTGGTGCCCGATTGCATCTGCACCTGGGACCAGTGGATGCCCGGTTCGTAATCGGTGAACATCCGCGCCAGATGCAGACCGGTTTCGCGCCAGTCCAGCCACAGGTGACAGGCGGCGACCGACATCAGCATCGCCCGCATCCGGAAATTGAGCCATCCGGTGGCGATCAGCGACCGCATGCAGGCATCGACGAAGGGCAGACCGGTGTCGCCCCGCGCCCAGGCGGTGCGGCGGGTCGGAGCGTCGTCCCGCAGACCCGCATAGGCAGAATGCATCGGGTGGAATTCGATCGCCGGCTGGTCCTCGAGCTTCTGGATGAAATGATCCCGCCAGGCGAGCCGCGCCTGAAAGGATTTCAGCGACCCGGCCCAGCCGTCGCGGCTTCCCCGCAGGGCGCGTTGGCGCGCGGCGGTGGCCTGAACGGCCTCGCGGATCGTCAGGCTGCCCAGGGCGAAATGCGGCGACAGGCGCGAACAGGCATCGGCCGCGGACAGCGGCGCGGACATCGCGCTGCGATAGCTTTGCCCCCGGTCGGTCAGGAAGCTGTCGAGCAGTTCCAGCGCCCGGCCGCGCCCGCCGTTCTGGCGCCCCGGGCAGGGATCCGGGGCCAGCCCCAGGGACGCCGCGTCGGGCCAGGGATCCGACGGCAGGACGACTCCGGTCAGCGAGGCTGGCGCCGGCAGCGGGTCGGCCCGCATCACCGCATCGCGCCGGGCCTGCCAGCGGTCGCGGCTGTCCAGCCGGCGCACCACCCCCGAGGCCGGGAATTCGCGCCAGGGCACGCCCTGCGCCCGGGCCCAGGCCGCCACCGCCCGGTCGCGGGCATAGGTCCAGCCATTGCCGGTTTCCTCGTGGCTCAGCAGCGCGGTGATCGGGCGGTGCCGGTGCAGATCGGCCAGCACCTGCGGCGCTTCGCCCACCTTGATGCAGAGCGGGGCGCCGCGCCGGCGCAGCGCGTCGTCCAGCGCGTCCAGCGTTTCCCGCAGGAAGGCATGATGGCGCCCCGAGGCATCGGGCTGCGCCCAAAACCCGGGCTCGACCACGTAAAGCGGCAGAACCGGCGCACCGGCCGGCACCGCGGCCAGCGGCGCATGATCGACGACGCGCAGGTCGCGCTTGAACCAGACCAGATGCATGGGCCCGATCTAGTCCGCGACGGCACCGCGCCAAGGCTTGCGGCGGCCGCGCCTTGCCCTATCCTCGCCGACGAAAGAGAGGTCCGCCATGCCCAGGGATGCCCAAACCGCGATCCACCTGAAGGATTACACACCCCCCGCCTACCTGATCGACCGGGTCGAGCTGGTGTTTCGCCTGGATCCGGCCCGCACCCGCGTGACCTCGCGCATTGCGTTCCGGCCCAACCCGCAGGCCACCGGGCGCGACTTTTTCCTGCATGGCGAAGGCTTGACCCTGATCCGGGCGCGGATCGACGGGGCCGAGATCACCCCGCGGCTGGTAGAGGGCGGGCTGGAAGCGGATGTGCCCGACGCGCCCTTCACCTGGGAGGCCGAGGTCGAGATCGCGCCCGAGGGCAATACCGCGCTGGAGGGGCTTTACATGTCGAACGGCATGTTCTGCACCCAATGCGAGGCCGAGGGGTTCCGCAAGATCACCTATTACCCCGACCGGCCCGACGTGATGGCCGAATTCCACGTCCGCATCGAAAGCGACCTGCCGGTGCTGCTGTCCAACGGCAACCCCGCGGGCCAGGGTCCGGGCTGGGCCGAATGGCACGATCCCTGGCCGAAACCGGCCTATCTGTTCGCCGTGGTCGCCGGGGATCTGCGGGCGCTGTCCGATCGGTTCACCACCCGGTCCGGCCGCGTGGTCGATCTGAACATCTGGGTCCGTCCCGGTGGCGACGAGGCCAAGCGCGACTTCGGCATGGCGGCGCTGAAAGCCTCGATGCGCTGGGATGAAGAGGTTTATGGCCGAGAGTATGACTTGGACATTTTCAATATCGTGGCCGTCGATGATTTCAATATGGGGGCGATGGAGAACAAGGGGTTGAACATTTTCAACACCAGCTGTGTTCTTGCCTCTGCCGAAACCTCGACCGACGCGGATTTCGCGCGGATCGAGGCGATCATCGCCCATGAATATTTCCACAACTGGACCGGCAACCGGATCACCTGCCGCGACTGGTTCCAACTATGCCTGAAAGAGGGGCTGACCGTGTTCCGCGATCGGCAATTCTCGGGCGACATGCGCGGCCATGCGATGCAGCGGATCGGCGATGTCCAGGCCCTGCGCAGCCGGCAGTTCCGCGAGGATGACGGCCCTCTGGCGCATCCGGTGCGGCCCGAAAGCTTTGTCGAGATCAACAATTTCTACACCGCGACGGTCTATGAAAAGGGCGCCGAACTGATCGGGATGCTCAAGCGGCTGGTCGGTGATGCGGGCTATGCCCGGGCGCTGGATCTCTATTTCGACCGCCTTGACGGACAGGCGGCCACGATCGAGGATTGGCTTGCGGTCTTCGAGGAGGCCACCGGCCGCGACCTGGGGCAATTCAAGCGCTGGTATGGCCAGGCCGGCACGCCGCGGCTGTCGGTGACCGAGGACTGGGAGGACGACGCGTCCCGGCCCCCGAGCCGGGACCTCGACCAGGACCCCGGCGACGAGGCCCCGGATCAAGTCCGGGGCGGCCGCTATACCCTTCGGTTCAAACAGGAAACCCCGCCGACCCCGGGCCAGCCCGACAAGGCGCCCGTGGTCCTGCCGATCGCCGTCGGCCTGCTGGGGCCGAATGGCGACGAGATGCGGCCGACCACGATCCTGGAAATGACCGAAGCCGAGCAGAGCTTTGTCTTCGACGGTCTTTCGACACGACCGATCCCGTCGATCCTGCGCGGCTTTTCCGCCCCGGTGATCCTGACCGGCGACCGGCCCGCCAGCGAAAAGGCGTTTCTGCTGGCCCATGACACCGACCCGTTCCGGCGCTGGGAATCCGCGCGCGAACTGGCGATGGATTGCCTGGTGGCGATGGTCCGCGACCGGGAAGCGCCCGATACGGCCTTCCTTCAGGCGCTGCACGGCGCCCTGCGCGATGCCGACAGCGACCCGGCGTTTCGCGCGCATCTTCTGGCCCTGCCCGGCGATGACCAGATCGCCAGCACCCTGGCCGAGCGCGGCACCGTTCCCGATCCGCTGGCGATCCATACGGCCCGCGACCGCCTGGCCCAGGCGATGGCCGAAGAGATGGCCGGCACTCTGGATGCGCTGTATCGCACTCACCAGGTGACCGACCCCTACGCCCCCACCGCCGATCAATGCGCGAACCGCGCCCTGACCAATGCCGCGCTGCGGCTTCTGATGCATGTGGACGCGGATTACACCCGCGCCGAGGCGCAATACGCCGCCGCCGACAACATGACCCAGCGGCTGGGCGCGCTGGCCGCGCTGCTGCCCCATGACCAGGGCACCGCGGAACTGGAGGACTACCAGGATCGGTTCGCCGGGGATGCGCTGGCGATGAACAAGTGGTTCGCGATCCAGGTCGCCCATGCCAATCCGCAGGTCGCCGTGACATATGCGGACGGCCTGACGCAACACCCCGATTTCAATATGAAAAACCCCAACCGGTTCCGCGCGGTCTTTGGCGCTTTGGCCGGCAACCATGCCGGGTTCCACGCCGCCGACGGGCGCGGCTACGACCTGCTGGCGGATTGGCTGATCCGGCTGGACGCTCTGAACCCGCAGACCGCCGCCCGGATGTCGACCGCGTTCGAGACCTGGCCGCGCTACGATGCCGACCGCCAGGCCAGGATCCGCGCCGCGCTGCAGCGGATCGCCGGCACGGCCGGGTTGTCGCGCGATCTGGCCGAGATGGCGGGGCGATTGCTGAAGGCCGGCTGAGCCCGCATATGAGGGCTGTTCGCGCCGTGGTCCGGGCGATATCCTGTCGCCGTGTCGATCCTGCGGAGTATGTGCCATGCCGGTGATTCTGGGTCTGCTCGCCCTGGCGGCGGGGGTGGTGTTCTGGATGATGCGGGCGCAAGGCGCGGCGAACACGGCGCGCGACGTGGCCGACATGGCCCAGGACGTGCGCCTGGCCGCGCGCCGCTTCGGGTTTCGGCGCCGCGCCGATATCCACCCGGCCGAAAGCATCGAGGACCCCAAACTGGCCGTCGCCGGCATTGCCGTGGCCTTTGCCGAGCTTGACGACCTGCCCACGGCCGAGGATCGCGCCCGGCTGCACGTCGCCTTGCGGGCGGTGCTGCGGATGTCGGACGCCGACGCGCAGGAGATGGAGGTCCTGGGCCGCTGGCTGATGACCCAATGCGGCGGGCCGGATGCCACCATCGCGCGGCTGTCGCGCAAGCTGTTCCGGCTCGATGGCGGCGGTCATGCGGATGCCCTGGACGACATCCTGACCCGGATCACCGACGCCGCCGGCAAGGCCCCGTCCCGGCGCCAGGCCGAGGCGCTGGAGGATATCGCCCGCGCCCTGCGGCCCAGATGACCCGGGCCCGGCCCCGAACAGGCGCGACACCTGCCCGCATCATGGCAAGCATCCGCCATATGAGCGAAAAACCGCGGGCAGGGCTGCCAATTTCCGCGACTCTGTGCCAATGTCGCGAGGATGTTACACCCTTAGGCGCAAGTGGCGCGTGATGACAGCCAGAGACCGCATAGACCCCCTGATCGAGGAACGCGCCCCCTGGCTTTACGCGCGCAGGCCCGGCACGCGCCTGATCCGCGGCGCGCTGTTCAAGACCCTGTCCTATGATCGCACCATCGCCCTGGCCGAAGAATATCAGGACTGGAGTTCGCACGACCTGATGATCGACCTGTTCGGCATGCTGGGCCGGCAGCTTCAGGTCCAGGGATTGCACCATGTGCCGCATTCCGGGCCGGCCCTGGTGGTCGCCAATCACCCGACCGGGATCGCCGACGGCATCATGCTGTACGGGCTGCTGTCCAGGACCCGGCCCGACACCTATTTCTTTGCCAACAAGGACATCCTGCGCGCCGTACCGCAGATGGAGGACATGATCGCCCCGGTGGAATGGCGCAAGGAAAAGCGCAGCCACGGCAAGACCCGCGAAACCATGGCCTATGTCCGCAAGGCCGCCGAACAGGGCCGGATGGGGGTGATCTTTCCCTCGGGCCGGCTGGCCAAGAGGCGCTGGCTGCAATTGCACGAACGGCCCTGGATGGCCTCGGCGGCGATGCTGGCGCGCAAGTTCGACCTGCCGATCGTCCCGATCAACATCCGGTCGCGCAACTCGGTGCTGTTCTACCTGTTCGACCGGATCCACCCGACCCTGCGCGACATCACCCTGTTCCACGAGATGCTGAACAAGGCCCGCCAGCCCTATGCCATCACGGTCGGAGAGCCGATTTCCCCCGCCGCGCTGCCGGCCAAGGCCGAGGACGGGATCGCGATGCTGCGCCGCGCCACCCTGGCGCTGGGCGATGCCGACGGCCGGCCCACGGTCAACATGGTGCGCGCCAGCCGCAAGCCCCTGCCCCGGACCTGATCAGCCCGGCGCGTCCATCGTCGACACGACCCGTGCCTCGGGCCGCGATTCGGGGCGGAGCGAGACCATGACCGCCAGTTGCGGCCGGCAATATTCCTGTGCCCGCGTCCAGGCGGCCATTTCGGCGATCTTGGTGCGGTTGGTCATCGGCCCCCAATCGGCGGCGACACCGCGCCAGCGGGTATCGCGCAGGGCGATGGCGTTGTCGCGCGGGACGGTCACGTTCATGATCCGCACCGCGCAGGACAGGTTGTCGCCCGGATCGGTCAGCGCGTCCCCGGTGCGGGCCCGGCAGCCATAGCGCCGGGCGGTATCGGGATAGATCTGCAGCAATCCGTACCACAGCCCGCCGCCGCCCACCGCCTCGGGGCGCCAGGTGCTTTCGTGCTTGGCCAGCGCGCTCATCATGCCGACCCAGAAGGCGCGGCGCAGCTCGGGCGGGTTGTCGGTATAGGCCGGGCACCAGGTCGCGATGTCGCGCGGCACGGTCTGTTCCAGCCGCGTGCCGTGATTGCGCAGGGCGGTCATCGCGGCGCGGGTCCAGGCCTCGCTGCCGCGGATATGGTCCCAGCGGGCGTCGGGCATGTAGACGGACCGCATCATCGGGCGCGGCGTGTCCGGGCCCGGACGGTTGACCGCGACCGGATGGCGGATCATCCAGACGGGCCGCGCGGCGGGGCGCAGCGCCGCAAGGCGCGCGTGGTCGGCCTGCGCCTGCGCGGCGGCGGCATCGGCCCGCGACAGGGGCCTGGTGTCGGTCTGCGGCCCGTCGGCACTTGCGGCGGCGGCAAGCGTCAGGGCCGCGATCCCCCCCAGGATCAGGCGTCTGGCGAACATGGGCCGGAAGATGCCCCGCCGCGCGACCGCTTGGCAAGAATAAAGGAAGCCATTTCCAAGCCCTGGCCGCCATCCTTCATTTCGCCCCATATCGGCGACATGCGCCCCGACCTGCCGCTATATCCGGGCCTTCCGGGGGGTTGCACCAGCGGCGAAAACCCGCCTGAATGGGGCCCGACACAAAAGCCGCGAAAGCCCCCCCATGTCCGTCCGCTATGCCCGCTACATCCCCGCGCTGTTCTTCGCGATGGCCGTGACCAACCTCGGGATGGGGCTGACGCTGGTGTCGCAGACCGGCGAATTCCAGTTCCCGGTCGTGATCGGCGCGGTCCTTCTGGTCGCCGCGCTGTCCATGTGGCGGGCGCGGATGATGGTGCTGCATGACGACCGGCTGGGCCTGCAGAACCCGATGGGGATGGAGCTGCGCCGCTACCGGTTCGACCAGCTGCGGATCGAGACGACGGGCAAGGGCCGCGTCCTCTATGGCACGGCACCGGGCAAGGCGCCGAAACGGCTGCTGGCCGAAACCGGGCTGACCTATGACCGGGCCGATGCGCGCGCCCTGCTGGATGCGCTGACCCGGCGCCTGCAGGCTCCGGGCCGCGCTTGAAGCGGCGCGGGGCTTGGACTAGAGCATGGGGCCACACCCGATGCGGAGGCCCCGATGCTGGATCTGACCTATGACACCCCGAAACCCAAGGTGATCGCCGGCGCGACCGGGGATTGGGAACTGGTGATCGGGATGGAGGTCCATGCCCAGGTCAGTTCCCGGGCCAAGCTGTTTTCCGGCGCCTCGACGCAATTCGGGGCCGAGCCGAACAGCAATGTCGCCTTCGTCGATGCCGGCATGCCCGGGATGCTGCCGGTGATCAACGAGGGCTGCGTGGCGCTGGCGGTCAGGACGGGGTTGGGCCTGAAGGCCGAAATCAACCTGAAATCCGCCTTCGATCGCAAGAATTACTTCTACCCCGACCTGCCCCAGGGCTACCAGATTTCCCAGCTCTATCATCCGATTGTCGGCGAAGGCGAAGTGCTGGTCGAACTCGGCGACGGCACCGCGCGGCGGGTGCGGATCGAACGGATCCACCTGGAACAGGATGCCGGCAAGTCGATCCATGACATGGACCCGGCGATGTCCTTTGTCGACCTGAACCGCACCGGCGTCGCGCTGATGGAAATCGTCAGCCGCCCCGATATCCGCGGCCCCGAAGAGGCCGCCGCCTATGTCACCAAGCTGCGGCAGATCCTGCGCTACCTGGGCACCTGCGACGGCAACATGCAGAACGGCAACCTGCGGGCCGATGTGAACGTGTCCGTCTGCCGCCCCGGCCAATACGAGAAATATCAGGAAACGCAGGATTTTTCCCATCTGGGCACCCGCTGCGAGATCAAGAACATGAACTCCATGCGGTTCATCCAGGCCGCGATCGACCACGAGGCCCGGCGCCAGATCGCGATCCTCGAGGATGGCGGCAGCGTCACCCAGGAAACCCGCCTGTATGATCCGGACAAGAACGAAACCCGGTCGATGCGCTCCAAGGAAGAGGCGCATGATTACCGTTATTTCCCCGATCCCGATCTGCTGCCGCTCGAGATCGAACAGGCCTGGGTCGACGACATCGCCGCGCAGCTGCCGGAACTGCCGGACGCCAAGAAGGCGCGGTTCATCGCCGACTTCGGGCTGAGCGATTACGATGCCTCCGTCCTGACCGCCGAGGCGGAAAACGCCGCCTATTTCGAAGCGGTCGCGGAAGGGCGTGATGGCAAGATGGCGGCCAATTGGGTGATCAACGAATTGTTCGGACGGCTCAAGAAGGAAGGCCATGACATCACCGAAACCCCGGTCGGCCCGGCCCAGCTGGGCGGGATCATCGAGCTGATTTCCAAGGGCGACATCAGCGGCAAGATCGCCAAGGACCTGTTCGAGATCGTCTATACCGAAGGCGGCGATCCCGCTGAAATCGTTGAAGAACGGGGCATGCGTCAGGTCACCGATACCGGCGCGATCGAGGCCGCGGTGGACCAGGTGATCGCCGACAACCCGGCCCAGGTCGAAAAGGCCCGGGCCAATCCGAAGCTGGCCGGCTGGTTCGTCGGGCAGGTGATGAAGGCGACCGGCGGCAAGGCCAACCCCAAGGCGGTGAACGAGATCGTCAGCGCCAGGCTGGGGCTCTAGAATCGCCTTGCGGTATCGCGTCGGTACAACGTCGGTATCACGTCGGTGCCGGGCGCGCGCTGGCCCCGCAACGCCCCCTGCCCTGTAGACGCGCGCCCTAACCCGTGGTTAATCTTGCCCAACCAAAAAGAACGGGCAGTGCGGGGGGCGTGTGTGATGGGCAATCACCTGTATTACGGCGACAACCTGGAAGTGCTGCGCGACAGCATCGCCGATGACAGCGTCGACCTGATCTATCTGGACCCGCCGTTCAATTCCAACGCCAGCTACAACGTGCTGTTCAAGGGGCCGTCGGGGAACGACAGCGCGGCACAGATCGAGGCGTTCGACGACACCTGGCACTGGACGGATGCGGCGGAGGAGGCCTTTGGCGACGTGCTGCGCTCGGGCAACGGGGCGGCGGCCGAGATGCTGCGCGCCATGCGGTCGTTCCTGGGTGAGAACGACATGATGGCCTATCTCGCCATGATGGCCGTGCGGCTTCTGGAACTGCACCGCGTGCTCAAGCCCACCGGGTCGCTCTATCTGCACTGCGACCCGACGGCGAGCCACTACCTGAAGATCCTGCTGGATGCGGTGTTCGGGGCGCGGAACTTTCGGAATGAGGTGATCTGGAAACGAACAAGCTCCGCGAACAACCCAAGGCGCTGGGGCCCAGTCCACGATTGCATCCATTTCTACTCAAAGACCGAAAATTTTGAATGGAATAAGATATTTGAAGAAGGCGGCGAAGAAATCTTTAGATCGCACGATTTTCTAAGAGACAGCGACGGGAATGTGTTTCGAGCGCGGGACTTGACGGGTTCCGGGCTGAGGACGGGGGAGTCTGGAAGGGCTTGGAAAGAATATGATCCTTCGCAGATTGGTCGACATTGGGCGATTTCAAAATCATCAATGGCAAGCGCCTATCCAAATATTGACGCAACCAAATTGACCTCTCAGGAAAAGCTTGATCTCCTCGAAAAAAAGGGCCTGATATATGTTCCAACGGCAAAGAAGGGCACCAAAATGCCGATGCCTAGGCTGAAATTGCCAGTAGACGGACGGATTGCAGCACGTGACGTTGTTACTGATATTCCACCACTTAATTCCCAAGCCCAAGAACGCCTCGGCTACCCCACCCAGAAACCCGTCGCCCTGCTCGAACGCATCGTCTCGGCCTCGTCCAACCCCGGCGACGTGGTGCTCGACCCGTTCTGCGGCTGCGGCACCACCGTCCACGCCGCCGAGAAGCTCGGCCGCAACTGGATCGGCATCGACGTGACCCACCTTGCCATCGGCCTGATCGAGAAACGCTTGCGCGACGCCTTCCCGAAGGTCGAATTCACCACCCACGGCGTGCCCCAAGACCTGGCCGGCGCGCGCGACATGGCCCGCCGGGGCCGCGAGGACAAGAATTACTATTTCGAATTCGAGAAATGGGCCCTGTCGCTGATCAACGCCCAGCCCGGCAACCTTGGCAAGAAGGGCGCGGACCGGGGCATCGACGGTAATGTCTATTTCGGCAAGACGCAGCGCGCCATCGTCAGTGTCAAGGCGGGCGACAACGTGGGCGTCAGCATGATCCGCGACCTGCGCGGCGTGATCGAACGCGAAGGCGCCGAGATCGGCATCTTCCTGACCCTGACCGAGCCCAAGAAGACCATGATCACCGAGGCGGCGGCGGCGGGGCAGTTCGAGATGGAGGGGTTCGAGCCGGTGCCGCGCATCCAGATCGTGACCATCGAACAGGCGCTGGAGCTGCGCGACCGCGCCGTGCGCCTGCCCGCCCGCCGCGACGACGCCTTCAAGCGCGCCGCCCGCGAAGAGGACCGGGGGGCGCAGGGCGCACTGGACCTGTAGCGGCGCGCGGCGGCAATCACTTGGCTTGGCCGCTCGGGATTGCTAGGGTGGCCTCCGTCGCGCGGGGAGAAGTTGCGGATGTTCGAATACAAGGTGGTGCCGGCACCCAAGAAGGGGCGCAAGGCCAGGGGCGTGAAGGGCAGCGACGGGCGCTTTGCCCATGCCCTGGAACACGAGATGAACCGGATGGGCGCCGAAGGCTGGGAATTCCAGCGCGCCGATACCCTGCCCTGCGAGGAACGCGAGGGGTTGATGGGGCGCACCACATTGTTCCAGACGATGCTGGTGTTCCGCCGTCCGCTGGCCGCGACGGCCGACGCCGCCCCGGCCGAAGAGGCCCCCGCCGCCCTGATCGAGGATCGCAGCGCCGACGCGCCGGCACAAGACAGCCCCGATGGGCCGGCCCGGGTCGCCCTGACACTGGCGCCCGAGACACGGCTGGATGCGCCGCCCCAGGCCCCGGCCGCGCCCGAGGCCGCCCCCCCCAAACACGCCGCCGAATAGGCGCCGTTCAGTCCGAAACGCTCAGCGCCAGGGCGTGGATCCGGCTCAGGATCTCGTCGCCCAGCGCGGCGTGGATCGCCCGGTGCCGGGCCAGGCGGCTTTGCCCCTTGAAGGCGTCGGCGGCGATCTCCACATGCCAATGGCTTTCGCCCGATCCGTCATCGCCGGCATGGCCGCGATGCTTGTCGCTGTCATTGGTCACGATCAGTTGGCGGGGGGAAAACGCGGCCGTCAGCCGGTCCCGAATCTGGTGATCAAGTCCCATTATTTGCATTCGCCCCCTTCAATCTGGCCCGGCATGTTCTAAACTCCTGCGTCCGAGTCGGAAAGGTGTGCCCCATGCGCAAGAACGACCCATTCGGTTTCGACATCTCGGTGTCGGCGTCCAAGAAGAAGAACCCGCGCGGACGGCGCGGGATGTCGGGCGCGTTCGAGACGTCGCAGCGGGTGTGCGAACATCCGGGCTGCGAGGAACCTGGCAAGTACCGCGCCCCGAAAAGCCCCGACACGCTGGACGACTACCTGTGGTTCTGCAAGGATCACGTCCGCGAATACAATCTGAAGTGGAATTTCTTCGAAACCGCGTCGGAAAAGGACTACCTGGACCAGGTCGACAAGGACCGGGTCTGGGAGCGCGAAACCCGCCCCTTTTCGGCCGATGAACAGCGCGCCTGGGCGCGGCTGGGGATCGAGGATCCGCACCAGGTTCTGGGCGCCAATGCCACCCGCAACCCGGGCAAGTCGATCACCGGCACCCGCAAGCTGCCGCCCACCGAACGCCGCGCCATCGAGATCCTGGATGCCAGGGACACCATGTCCAAGACCGAGATCCGCAAGGTCTACAAGTCGTTGATCAAGGTGCTGCACCCGGACATGAACGGCGGCGACCGATCCCAGGAGGAACAGCTGGCCGAAGTGGTCTGGGCCTGGGACCAGGTCAAGGCCAGCCGCAATTTCCGCGACTGAGGCGTCAGCCGAACCGCCCGCGATAGCGCGCGGCCAGGTCGTCGGGGTTGTTGGGCTGGGTCATCCGCGCGGGCACGAAGATCGAATCCCGTTCGCGCTGCCAGATCCGCAGCAGCAGGTGCACCGCCACCAGGTTCGAGATCCAGATCATCATCAGCAACGGCGCCCCGGCCAGGGTCACCGCCAGGGTGAAGGGGCCGAACATGGTGCCATAGAGCGGCAGCGCCAGGGAGCCGCCGATCACGGCGCCGACGAAACTGACCCAGATGCCGCCGGCGATCCCGCGCAGCGTGCCGCCCGGCCCCTGCTGGCCCATCCGGTCGCCGGACAGGAACAGCGCGGCCATGCCGCCCAGCGCGCCGCACAGGATGATATAGCCCTCGTACCAGGTCAGGCCGCGATCGAAAAAGGCACGATCGTTCAGCTGGGTCACGGCAAGGAATGCCATGCCCGCGCCGAACAGCGCAATGATCACATAGGCCAGCGCGCGGGCGCGTTCGCCTTCGGACCTGCGTGTCATGTCGCGCGATCTGCTGCGCATCCTGCCTCCAACGTTCCCGGACCCATGCCCGGGTTTTCGGGCAATAGCGTGGCTCCGGCCGGTCGCAAAGGAAACTGTCTGTTTCCCTTTGACACGAGTTTGAACGAAGATGGTTAATCCAAGGTTTCCGGAGGCTTGCCGGTCGGGGGGCCGCGCCCTGACCGGGCCCGGCAGGCCGCGGCGACAGCGCCGCGCGCCCGATGCTCCGGCCGGCATCGCCACGGGTCGACGGGCACCGGGTGTCGCGCCGCGCTCAGGCCGCGCGGAACACCAGGCTGACACCGTTGATGCAATGCCGCTTGCCGGTCGGCGGCGGGCCGTCGTCGAAGATATGGCCCAGATGGCTGCCGCAGCGCCGGCAATGGCATTCGGTGCGCACCACCAGCAGGCGCCGGTCGGGCCGGGTGCCGATGGCATTCGGCAAGGCCTCGTAAAAGCTGGGCCAGCCGGTGCCGCTGTCGAACTTGGTCTGCGAGCTGTAAAGCGCCAGGTCGCAGCCGCGGCAATGATAGGTGCCGGGGTCGTAAAGCGCATCCAGCGGCGAGGTGAAGGCACGTTCGGTGCCCTCCTCGCGCATCACCCGGTATTCCGGTTCGCTCAGCATGGCGCGCCATTCGGCCTCGGTCCGGGTCACTTCGAAATCGCCTTCGGCCGCGCGGGCCGGCGGGGTCGCCCCCAGCGCCGTGGCCAGGGCCGCCAGGGAAAAGCTGCGTCGGTTCATCATCGGGTCCTCCGTTGCCGCACATCATGGCCGGCCGGTCGGGCGCGCGCATGGCAAAACTCCCTGACCCACGGGGTTGTGACCGGGGCCGCGGCTCAGGGCGGCCTGGTGCTGTCCGGCGGCTGGCCCGGACTGTCGTTCAGCAGGCCGAGTTCGAGCGCCAACAACAGGATGCCGGCGGCGGCGGCGGCGCCGAGCACGGCTTGCACCAGGCCCAGCCGCTGCCAGAGCGGCCGGTCCCGGTCGGCGAACAGGCGCAGGTCGAGCGCGGCCAGCACCTCCGGGGGCGGCGGCACCGGATCGAGCCCGCCAACCATCTGCGCCAAATCGGTCCGCCAGCGATCGACCAGCCGGGCAAAGTCGGCGTCGATAGCGATCCTGTCTTCGGCCAGCTCTGCCTCGTCGACCGGCAGCAGGCCAAGCAGACACGCGCCGGCCATTGCGGTGGCACGGGCGGTTTGCGCATTTTCCGGCGCGCCGTGCAGGCAGGCCGCCAGCACCGTCAGATCATCGCGCAGCCGGGCGCACAGGGCCCCGGGCGGCATCGCGACCCGCCGCGACAGCTGGTCCGGCGTTTCCCCCCAAAGCCAGGCGCGCTGCAGCGCCTCGGCCCGCTCCGGGGACAGGCGGCGCAGGCAGGCGTCCAGCCTTGGCGCGCAGACGCTTGGCGGCAGTGCATCTTCCGGGCCGGCCGGTCGCCGGTGCCGGCGCTCGAGCGCGATCTCGCGGGCAAGGGCGACAAGCCAGGCCTCGGCCCCGCCCCGCCCGGGTCGGCGATGCGCGGCCCGGGCGCGGATTTCGACGTAGAGGTCGGGCAGCGTCGCCTCGGCCTCGGCCCGGTTGCCCAGCAGGTGCAGCAGGACGGCGAACAGCCGCGGCGCGCTGTCGCGGTACATCGCGACAAAGGCTTCGCGGTCGCCCAGGGCGACGCGGGCCAGCCGGGTTTCGCAAGTGGGGGCCGCGCTCATCACCGACCATCAAGGCCGGAAAGCCGGCGCGGCGCAAGCGTCGCGTTGGCGCCCCTTGCAGCCTGCAGCGGAATGGTGCATCCCCAATCGGGCACAATCCGAGACGACGAAAGGCACAGCCCATGGCCGACGGAACGATCGACCCGCAGGCGAAACCGACCGAGGATCTTTCGGTCCGGGACGTGTTCGGCATCGATACCGACATGCATGTAAAGGGCTTCGCCGAGCGCACCGACCGGGTGCCCGAGATCGACAGCACCTACAAGTTCGACCCGGAAACGACGCTCGCGATCCTGGCCGGATTCGGCTACAACCGGCGGGTGATGATCCAGGGCTATCACGGCACCGGGAAATCGACCCATATCGAACAGGTCGCCGCGCGGCTCAACTGGCCCGCCGTGCGGGTCAACCTGGACAGCCATATCAGCCGGATCGACCTGATCGGCAAGGATGCGATCAAGCTGCGCGACGGCAAGCAGGTGACCGAATTCCACGAAGGCATCCTGCCCTGGGCGCTGCGCAACCCGGTGGCCATCGTGTTCGACGAATACGATGCCGGCCGCGCCGACGTGATGTTCGTCATCCAGCGGGTGCTGGAACATGACGGCAAGTTGACCCTGCTGGACCAGAACGAGATCATCACCCCGCATCCCTGTTTCCGTCTGTTCGCCACCGCCAATACGGTCGGCCTGGGCGACACGACCGGGCTGTATCACGGGGTGCAGCAGATCAACCAGGCGCAGATGGACCGCTGGTCGCTGGTGGCGACGCTGAACTACCTGAGCCACGATGCCGAAACCGCGATCGTGCTGTCCAAGGCGCCGCATTACAATTCCGAAAAGGGGCGCAAGACGCTCAGCCAGATGGTGACGGTCGCCGACCTGACCCGGACCGCCTTCATGGCCGGCGACCTGTCGACGGTGATGAGCCCGCGCACGGTGATCAACTGGGCCGAGAATGCGCGCATTTTCGGCGATGTGGGCTATGCCTTCCGGCTGTCCTTCCTGAACAAGTGCGACGAGCTGGAACGCTCGACCGTGGCCGAGTTCTACCAGCGCTGTTTCGACGAGGAATTGCCCGAAAGCGCGGCGTCGCTTTCACTGGGGTGATGGTGGGGTGAAACCCCACCCTGCGGGCCGTGCCCCTGGCGCGGCGGAAAGCGCCGGCCCGGGCAAGGGGGGCTGACCTGCCCCGCTCCTTGCCTGCGGCCAAGTCACCCCCCGAGGATAGTCGGGACCCGAAGACGCGGGGGCGGTTTCCCCCTGCCGGCGCGGCCGTTAGGCTGGCGGCGGTGAAGAACGGAGCGCAGGATGCTGAAATACTGGGTTGCGCTGGCGGCGGCGGGGGCGGTCCTTTGGGCCTGTGCCGATCTGGAGGCGCCGGAGCCGGCGACCGGGGCAGCCTGTGCGGTCGAGCATGTCTACGATGGCGATACCGTCTCGCTGGATTGTCCGGGGCGGCCGCTGGAGCGGGCCCGGCTGCTGGGGTTCGACACGCCCGAGGTGTTTTCGCCCGGTTGCGCGGCCGAGGCGCGGCTGGGGGCGGCAGCGACCGAGCGGCTGCGGGACCTGGTTGCGGCCGGCACGGTGACCGGGCTGCGGCGGCAGGGCCATGACCGCTATGGCCGGGCATTGGTCTGGCTGGAGATCGACGGTGTCGATGTGGGCCGGGTGCTGATCGAGGACGGTCTGGCGGTGCGCTATGGCGGCGGGCGGCGGATCGACTGGTGCGCGCGGCTGTCCTGAGCGGGGCCGACGCCCCTGGACCGGGACGGCGCCCCGAGACCCGGGCCTGTCCGGTCGCGGCGCGCGCGCCCGGGCTGGTCTTCGCCGCCACGGCGGATTAGGTTGCCCAAGGTCCCGAAGCGCGTGGAATCCCGATGTCCAGACCCACCGACAACCCCGCCGATCCGTTCAAGAAGGCTCTGGCCGAAACCACCAGGGTGCTGGCCGATGATGCCGAGCTGAGCGTCAGTTATTCGCTGGATCCGCCGGGCCAGTCGACCGACGGGATGCGCCTGCCGCAGGTCAGCCGCCGGATGACCCGCGACGAGGTGCTGCTGGCCCGTGGCACCGCCGACGGGCTGGCCTTGCGGCACCGGTATCATGATGCCGGCGTGGCGGCGAAATACCGCCCCGACGGGCCGATGGCGCGCGAGCTCTATGACGCGATGGAAAGCGCCCGGGTCGAGGCGGTGGGCGCGCGGCACATGCCGGGCACCGCCGGAAACATCGACGCCCGGATCGAGGCCGAGGCGCTGCGCAAGGGCTACGACCAGATCCGCGACGCCTCGGAAGCGCCGCTGGCCGCCGCCGCAGGCTATTACATCCGGCAATTGGCGACCGGCCGGGCCGCACCCAAGGGGGCCGGAAACGTGCTGGAGCTGTGGCGCGGCTTCATGGAGGACCATTGCGGCGACAGTGTCGACGGGTTGCAGGATTGCCTGGCCGACCAGGCGCAATTCGCGCGCCTTGCGCGGCAATTGATCCGCGACCTGGGCTATGGCGACCAGCTGGGCGAGGACCCCGATACGCTGGACGAGGACGACCAGGCCGATGACGCCGCCGGCGAAGAGGAACAGGAGCCCGAGAGCACCGGCCAGGACGAGGCCGAGGACGAGGAGAACAGCGCCAGCCCCGAACAGGCCCAGGACGAGCAGCAGGACAGTTCCGAAGCCCAGGTCTCGATGGACGAGATGGCCGATGCCGACCTGGCCGAAGAGGCCGAGATGCCCGATGGCGAGGCCCCGCTGGAGCCGCCGGCGCCGCAGCCGGTTTCGGACGCCGATCCCGATTACACCGTGTTCCGCACCGATCACGACGAGGAGATCGGCGCCGAGGACCTGGCCGAACCGGCCGAGCTGGAACGCCTGCGCGCCTATCTCGACCAGCAGCTGGACCCTCTGAAGGGCGCGGTCAGCCGGCTGGCCAACAAGCTGCAGCGGCGGTTGCAGGCGAAACAGAACCGGTCCTGGGAATTCGACCGCGAGGAGGGGATCCTCGACGTCGCGCGGCTGGCCCGGGTGGTGGCGAACCCGACGACGCCGCTGTCCTTCAAGGTCGAAAAGGACACCGAGTTCCGCGATACCGTGGTCACGCTGCTGCTGGACAATTCCGGGTCGATGCGGGGGCGGCCGATCTCGATCGCCGCGATCTGCGCCGATGTGCTGGCGCGCACGCTGGAACGCTGCCAGGTCAAGGTCGAGATCCTGGGCTTCACCACCCGGGCCTGGAAGGGCGGGCAAAGCCGCGAGGGCTGGCTGGCCGAGGGCCGGCCGCAAAGCCCCGGGCGGCTCAACGACCTGCGCCACATCGTCTACAAGAGCGCCGATGCGCCCTGGCGGCGCACCCGCGAGAACCTGGGCCTGATGATGAAGGAAGGCCTGCTGAAGGAAAACATCGACGGCGAGGCGCTGGAATGGGCGCATCGGCGGCTGGAGCGGCGGCCCGAGGCGCGCAAGATCCTGATGGTGATTTCCGACGGCGCCCCGGTCGATGACAGCACCCTTTCGGTCAACCCCGCGAATTTCCTGGAAAAACACCTGCGCGACGTGATCGCCATGGTGGAGCGGCGGCGGGCGGTGGAACTGACCGCGATCGGGATCGGCCATGACGTGACGCGTTATTACGACCGGGCGGTGACGATCACCGATGTCGAACAGCTGGCCGGGGCGATGACCGAACAGCTGGTAAGCCTGTTCGACGCCGACCCGCGCGCGCGCGCCCGGGTGCTGGGCATGCGCAACGTGGCCTGAGCGCAGGCGCAGGCGGCCCCCCCGGCCCTTCGGGGGGAGTATTTCGGTCAGGATGAAGGTGGGGCGATGTTCCAGACATTCGAGGACAGCAGCCGGCCCGAGCAGGGGCCGCCCCGGCTGGCGGAACTGCGGGTGGCGATGGCCGAGGCGGGGCTCGATGGGGTCATCGTGCCGCGGGCCGATGCGCATCAGGGCGAATATGTCGCCGATTGCGATGCCCGGCTGGCCTGGCTGACCGGGTTCACGGGCTCGGCCGGGTTCTGCATCGCGCTGGCCGACCGGGCGGGGGTGTTCGTCGACGGCCGCTACCGGGTGCAGGTCAAGGCGCAGGTCGAAACCCGCGCCTTCGCCCCGGTGAACTGGCCCGAGATCAAGCCCGCCGACTGGCTGCGCGTGGCCCTGCCCGAGGGCGGGCGCCTGGGCTTCGACCCCTGGCTGCACACGATCGACGAGATCGCCAGGCTGCGCGCCGGGCTGGAGGGGTCCGGGATCGCGCTGGTATCGGGGCCGAACCTGGTCGACGCGATCTGGACGGACCGCCCTGCCCCGCCGGCGGCACCGATCGAAGCCTTTCCCGAGGCGATCGCCGGGCAAGGCGCCGCCGAGAAACGCGCCGCCTGTGCCGCGGACCTGCGGGCTGCGGGCCATGCGGCGGCGGCGCTGACCTTGCCGGACGGGATCTGCTGGCTGCTGAACATCCGCGGCGCGGACATTCCGCGCAACCCGGTGATGCTGGCCAACGCGCTGCTCTACGACGATGGCGCGGTGGTCCTGTTCCTCGACGAGGACCGGCTGGACGAGGCCTTGCGCGCCGATCTGGGGCCGCAGTTGCGCTGTGCAGCGCCCGACAGTTTCCCGGCCGCGATTTCCGGGTGCCCTGGCCCGCTGCGCCTGGACCGGACCAGCGCGCCCCAGGCGCTGCTCGAAATCGCCGAGGGCGCCGGGGTCGAAATCGCCTTCGATCGCGACCCGACGATCCTGCCCAAGGCGAAAAAGACCGCCGCCGAGATCGCCGCGACGAAGGCCGCGCATCTGCGCGACGGCGCGGCGATGGTGCGGTTCCTGGCCTGGCTCGATGCCGAAGCCCCCAAGGGCGGGCTGACCGAGATCGACGTGGTCCGCGCCCTGGAAGGGTTCCGGCGCGACACCAACCATTTGCGCGACGTCTCGTTCGAGACGATCTGCGGCGCCGGCCCGCATGGCGCGATCGTCCATTACCGCGTGACCGAGGGCACCAACCGCGCCGTCCTTCCCGGCGAATTGCTGCTGATCGACAGCGGCGGGCAATATCTGGACGGGACCACCGACATCACCCGCACCGTGGCGGTGGGTCCGCCGCCCGACGATGCGGCCGAGAATTTCACCCTGGTCCTGCAGGGGATGATCGCGATCAGCCGGGCGCGGTTCCCGCGCGGGCTGGCGGGCCGCGACCTGGATGCGCTGGCGCGCCAGCCGCTGTGGTTGGCCGGGCGCGATTTCGATCACGGCACCGGCCATGGCGTCGGCGTCTACCTGTCGGTGCATGAAGGGCCGCAGCGGATCTCGCGGCTGTCGGAGGTGGTGCTGGAGCCGGGGATGATCCTGTCGAACGAGCCGGGCTATTACCGCGAGGGCGCCTATGGCATCCGCACCGAGAACCTGATCGTGGTGACCCGGGCCCCGGCGCTGGAGGGCGCCGATGCGCGCGACATGCTGGCCTTCGAGACCCTCACCTGGGTGCCGATCGACCGGCGTCTGATCGTCGCAGAGATGCTGAGCACCGCCGAGAGGGGCTGGCTAAACGCCTATCATGCGGATACCTTGGCGCGGATCGGGCCATTGGTGGAGGGCACGGCGCGGGACTGGCTGGAGGCCGCCTGCGCGCCCTTGTGACACCGAACCGTTACACGGGGCCCCTACCGACAGACACGCGCAACACGAGGGAGGACGCCATGGCGGACCACATCAAGATCAGACCGGCCGGTGGCACCTGGGTCGTCCGGGCCGGCGGCGCCGTTCTGGGCGAAAGCGCGGATGCGCTGGAACTGGTCGAGGGCGACATGGCCCCGGTGATCTATTTCCCCCGCGGCGATATCGCGATGGCCTTTCTGGATGCCTCGGACACCCGGTCGACCTGCCCCTACAAGGGCGAGGCGCGCTATTACCATATCGAGGCGAAAAGCGGCCGGATCGCCGATGCGGCCTGGTCCTACGAGGCGCCGAAACCGGGGATGGAACAGATCGCCGGCCATGTCGCCTTCTACCCGGCCAAGGTGGCGGTCGAGCAGTTGTAGACCCCGACCGCCCGGCCCCACCGGCGGGCCTGGCGCAGGCGCGCCCGGCCGGCCAGAGAGCCCGCTCAGTCCGACAACAATGCCCCGAGGTCCGCGCCATAGACGAGGGTGATGGCCCGTTGGAAGGCGCGATTCACCGCCGCGCTGTCGCGCGGGATGGTGACACGGATCAGCAGCACCGGCACCTCGCCGGCGACAAGCCGCAGATCCGGGCCGCTGCGCAACAGGTCGGCCATGGTGCTGCGCATCCCGGGCAGGACGCGACTGTCCCAGTTGCGCTCGATCGTCCGGCGCAGGGCTTCGGGATCGCGGCCGGGCGGCACGACCAGCGCCAGAAGCGACACGTCCTGCGCCCCGTCGACCATGTCGGTGATCATCACCGCCGGGCTGCCGACATTGTCGGCCGCGCCGATCATGAAATGCGCCGCGATCAGGGTGCCGGACCCGGCCTCGGGCCGATCCAGCGCCGCGATCAGGGCGGCGATCTGCGGGTGGGTGTCCATGCCCGCGGCGCCGGCCGTGACACCGATGATCGGCCCCCAGGCCGGGGACCAGGCGACCAGGTCATCGGCCACCGCCACGCGGCCCGGGCGGCCCAGAGCGCCGCCGAAGGGATTGGCCGGATCGCGGGCGGCGATGTCCACCTCGTTGTCCTCGCCGCGCGCCCAGACCGGCACGCCGAAGCGGATGACCCGGTCATAGCCCAGCGCGTCGAGCGCCGGCCCGACCCGGGCGGCGGCGCCGCGGTCGAGCCGATACAGCGTCATCAGCGCCGGGGGTTGCGTGACCGAGGCGCTTTCAAGGCTTTGCGTCAGGTCGAACCCGACCAGATCGGTCGAGGCCTGGGCGATGATCACCAGGTTCTGCGCGATCCCGGTCGGCAACCCGCGACCGGCCGAGAACAGCGTCGCGGTTTCAGGATCGCCGGTCGCCAGCAGCAGCACCGGCAACCCGGCTTGCGGATCGCCATATTGCAATTCGAACGTCCGGTCGGCATCGACGGCGCCCAGCGGGACATGCGACAGCATCTTTGCCACCCGCTCGGCGCGGTCCTGGGCCTGCACCGGCAGGGCAAGGGACAGGACCAGGGCGGCGGCGGCACAGGATGCGAGGCTGTTCATAGGGGCAAGGTGACGCCTCCGCGGGGCGGGCGCAAGGGTCAGGAATGCTCTTCCGCCGCGGTCGCCGCCAGCGCCCGGTTGAAGGCGCGCAGGGCGTCGACCTGGAACAGGGCGCCGCACAGCTGCGGCGGGCCATTGTCCGTTGCCGGCAGGCAGACCGGGATGAACGAGGCATTGGCGGCCTCCAGGATCGGCATCGCCTGGTCGAGGGTCTTGTCCTCGAGCACATAGGTGCCCTCGGCGATCAGCCGGTCGCAGGTCTGCGCATCCGCGGCGCGGGGATGGTCCATCGACCGCATCATGCTGGCGACCCGGAAGGTGGACAGAAGATAGGCCTGCGGCCCGGCGGCCAGGTGGATGCCGCGCCGTTCCAGCTGGGTCAGGAAATAGGACCGGTCCACCAGCCGCGACGACAGGGCCGAGGACAGCGACACCGCGACCATCACCGCCAGGCCGGTCTGCCAGTCGCCGGTCAGTTCGAACACGATCAGCGTGGTCGAAATCGGCGCCCCGAGGACAGCGGCCGCCACCGCGCCCATCCCGGCCAGCGCATAGAGCGTGGCCGAGCCCGACACCTCGGGGAACAGCCCGGTCGCCACGATACCGAAGGCCAGCCCGGTCAGCGCCCCGACCATGAGCGCGGGCGAGAACACGCCGCCGCCCATGCGCCCGCCGATGGTGATCGCCACGGCGACGATCTTGACCAGGACAAAGACCACCGCCTCGTGGAACAGCAATTGCCCGGTCAGCGCGGTCGAGGTGGTTTCGTAGCCGACCCCGATGATGTGGGGATAGAAGATCGCGATGCCGCCCAGCAATGCCCCGGCCAGGGTCGGGCGCAGATAGCGCGGCAGGCCGGTGCGGGACATGACGCGGTTGCCCAGCGCCTCGGACCAGATCAGGGCCCGCATGAACACCACCGAGACCAGGCCGCAGACCAGCCCCAGCAGGACGAAGGCCGGCAGTTCGACATAGAACTGGAACACGGTCTGCGAGCCGAGGACGAATTCGGTCACGTCGCCATAGGCCAGCCGGCTGACGACCGTGCCCGCGACCGAGGCGATGACGATCGGCGCGAAGGCGTGGACGGCGAAATGGCGCAGGATCACCTCGAGCGCGAACAGGGCGCCGGCGATCGGCGCGTTGAAACTGGCCGAAACCGCGGCGGCCACGGCGCAGCCCAGCAGGTCGCGCCCGGTGATGCCGTCGGCGCGGATCAACCGGCTGGTGAAGGTGGCCAGGATCGCCGCCAGGTGCACCACCGGCCCTTCCCGGCCCGACGAGCCGCCGGTCGACAGGGTGAGGAACGAGGCGAAGGTCGAAGCCAGGCCCTTGCGCCGCTCGACCCGGCCTTCGTAAAGCGCGGCCCCCTCGATCACGTCGGCGACCGACCGGACCCGGCCGTCATCGGTGAAGCGGTGCAGGATCAGCCCCACCACAAGCCCGCCGGCGACCGGGATCAGCAGCACCCACCACCAGTCCAGGCCGGCGGCGTGGGAATGCAGCATGTGCACGTCGTCGGTGCCATAAAGCCAGGCCTGCAACCGTTCGATCCCGAAGCGGAACAGCACCGCGGCGGCGCCCGAGGCCAGCCCGACCATCAGGGCGATGAACCAGAAGGTGACCTCGCCCGGGCCGCGGGTGCGGATCAGGTGCCAGGCAGCCCCGACCTGGGACGCCGCCTCGCGCAGCAGGGCCAGCGGACCGGATCGCCCGCCGCCCTGCCCACCGCCGCCCTGCCTGCCGTCGCCCTGCCCCCCGTCGCTGCCGCCATCGGCCATGGCCCGTCGCCCCCCGGCTGTCTTTCCTTGGCCCCGTCCGCGCCCTATTCAGACGTTAAAGGAGGCCCCCATGACGATCGCGACCGCCATATCCGAGCTTTCGACCGTCTTAGGCGATGCCCTGAGCACGTCCAAGGCCGATCTTGAGGCCCATGGCCGCTCGGAAAGCCATTTCCCCCTGACCCCGCCCGATGCGGTGGTCCGGCCGCGGTCGACCGAAGAGGTCGCGCAGGTGGTGCGGATCTGTGCCGCCCATGGCTGTCCGGTGGTGGGCTGGGGCGCGGGCACCTCGCTGGAAGGGCATGCCCTGGCGCTGCGGGGCGGCGTGGTGGTCGATTTCACCGACATGGCGGCGGTGCTGGAAATCCGCCCCGAGGACCGCATCGCCCGCATCCAGCCCGGCCTGACCCGCGAGCGCCTGAACGAAGAGCTGCGCGCCACCGGCCTGTTCTTTCCGGTCGATCCCGGCGCCGACGCATCGCTGGGCGGCATGGCGTCGACCCGGGCCTCGGGAACCACCACGGTGCGCTATGGCAGCATGCGCGACAACGTGGCCGGGTTGCAGGTGGTGCTGGCCGACGGCACGGTGATCCGGACCGGGACGCAGGCTGCGAAAAGCGCGGCGGGCTATGACCTGACCGCCCTGTTCGTCGGCGCCGAGGGCACGCTGGGCCTGATCACCGAACTGACCCTGCGCCTGCATGGCCAGCCCGAGGCCATCAGCGCCGGCATCTGCGCCTTCGACGCGATCGAGGGCGCGGTCGATGCGGCGATCGAGGTGATCCAGACCGGGCTGCCGGTGGCGCGGATCGAATTCGTCGACGCGGCCACGGTGGCCGCGGTCAACGCCCATTCGAAGGCCGATTTCCCGCCACGCCCGCATCTGCTGGTGGAATTCCACGGCGCCGAAGACAGTGTCGCCCGGGATGCGGCGCGCTTTGCCCGGATCGCGGCCGACCACGGCGCCACGGGCATCGACCACGCGACCCGGGCCGAGGATCGCCGCCGGTTGTGGCAGATGCGGCACCATGCCTATTGGGCGATCCTGGCCAGCCGGCCCGGTGCCCGGGCGATCGTCACCGATGTCTGCGTGCCGATCTCGGCCCTGGCCCGGGCGGTGGCCGAAACCCGCGCGGACATCGACGCAAGCCCGATCCCCGGCCCGATCCTGGGCCATGTGGGCGACGGCAATTTCCATGCGATCCTGTTGATCGACCCCGAAAACGGTGACGAGCGCGCGGCCGCGATGCGCCTGTCCGCGTCGATGGCCGACCGCGCCCTGCGGCTGGGCGGCACGGTCAGCGGCGAACACGGGATCGGCGCGGGCAAGCTGGGCTACATGGCCGCCGAACACGGTCCCGCCTGGGCGGTGATGGGGCGGATCCGGGCCGCGCTGGACCCGGCGGGACTGATGAATCCGGGCAAGCTGGTGGGGGAAACCTGACTGGCCGGAGCGGCGGCGCGGGGTCAGGATCCCACCAGGGACAGGGGTGAAACGGATGACAGCGGACGACAAGACGGGCCAGGACAATGCCGCCGAGGTGATCGGCCACCTTTATGAGGTGGCGGTGGATCCGCTGCGCTACGAGGCCCTGCTGGACCGCTGGGAAGCGGTGATCGGCCCGCGCCGCCGGGCCGCCAACGCGCCGGGCGCGCCGCTGGACGGTCTCGACCAGCTGCATGGCCATTTTGACCGCGCCGACCTGATCCTGGACCGCGTTCTGAACGAGATCGCCAGCGACGGCCCCGAGGCGATCCTGCGCCGGATCGACCTGGCCGCAGCCTTTGTCCTGGACCGGTCGCTTCGAATCCTGGCCTGCAACGACGCCGCCGTCCGGCGGATGGGGCTGGCCGCCGGCCAGGGGCTCGACGCGCTGCCGATCTCGCCCGAAGGGGCCGACGACCTGGGGCGCGCGGTGGGTCGGCTGATCACCGGCAACAGCGGTGCCACGACCGCGATCCTGCGCACCCGGACCGGGCGCGATGGCCGGATCGGGCTGTTCCATCTGCGCATGGTGCGCACGGATACGGCCGCGCCCCATGTGCTGGTGGTCAGCTCGGAACTGCACTGGCCCGAAGGCTTCGACGACCTGCTGCGCAGCGCCTTCGAATTCACCGAAGCCGAGACCGACGTCGTGCGCGGCCTCGCCGAAGGCCGCAGCCTGGTCGAAATCGCCGAGCGTCGCGGCCGGAGCCTGGCCACCCTGCGCACCCAGCTGAAATCGGTGATGGCCAAGACCGAGACCCGCAGCCAGGCCGAGCTGGTCCGGCTCACGCTGTCGACGCTGGAAATGGCCCAGTTCACGGCCGAGGACAACGCGGCGCAGGGCGCGACCCCGGTTTCGGGCGGCGGCGCGCTCGAACCGCGGCCGTTCCGGACCCATCCGCTGCCCGACGGGCGCCGCATCGACTACCTGGTGCTGGGCGATCCGACGGGAAAGCCGATCCTGTTCCTGCCCGAGAATTACGGTTTTGTCCGCTGGCCGGCCCGGGCCGAAACCGAAGCCGCCCGGCGCGGCATCGCGGTGATCGTGCCGGTGCGGGCGGGCTATGGCCGGTCCTCGCCCCTGCCCCGGCGGGTCGACGCGACGCTGCAGGGGGTCGCGGATATCCTGAACCTGCTGGACGGGCTGGGGATCGCGCGCCTGCCCGCGATCTCGCTGGCCGGCGATTCCCATGTCGCCATCGCCATCGCCGCCGCACGGCCCGGTCTGCTGAGCGCGATCATCGCCTGCGCCGGCGTGCTGCCCCTGACCCGGCCCGAACAATATGAACGGATGGACAAGTGGCACCGGTTCATCCTGGCCGGGGCGCGCTATACGCCGCATCTGTTGCCGTTCATGGTCAAGGCCGGCTTCGCCCTGGCGCGGCGGCTGGGCAAGCGCGGCTTCATCCGGGCGGTGCATGCGACCTCGCCCGGGGATGTGGCGCTGATCGACGATCCCGATCTTTTCGCCGCGATGGAAACCGGCAGCGAGATCAGCCTGTCGGCCAGTCATTCCGCCCACGAGGCCTTTGCCCGCGAGATGATCGCCAACCATCTGCCGATCCGGGCCGAGGAACTGGCCGCGATCCGGGGCCAGGTGCCGATCCATGTTCTGGCCGGCGGGCAGGACCCGCAGACCAAGCCCGAAACCCTGGCCGAATACCGCGCCGATTATCCCTGGATCGACTTCCGGCTGTATCCGGAGGCCGGACAGTTGATGTTCTTCGGCGAATGGCGCGATGCGCTGGACCTGGCCACGGATTATCTGCGCGAGTTAACCCATTTGGGGTAAGACGCCGCAGCGACGTCGCCCTAGACTTTTCGGGCATAGGTAAAGCTTGCGGCCTCAAGACAGGTGGGGAAGTCACGGCTTTGACGCACCGGATGCGGGAGTGAGTGGCCCGTATTCGGTCTCATTTAAGACCAGTTCGCTGATGGGGCGGACGCAGGGACGGTCGGGGAGTGGCAATGGTGCGACGATATTCACGTACCAAACACGACCCGGCCGTTCTTGTCTATTCACCACAACGTCGACTGGAATGCGTGGCCTGGCTGCCCGGTCTGGCGTTGTCGGCTTGTGTTTTTCCAACCTCGGCCCGGTCAGACGTCGATCAGGGCCCGGGCGGCGGCGCGGGCTTCGTCGGTGATGTTCTCGCCCGAGAGCATCCGGGCGATTTCATCGACGCGGTCCCCGGAGGCGAGCGGCAGGACGACTGACCGGGTCACATCGTCGACGATGCGCTTTTCGACCCGCCAGTGGTGGCCGCCCAGGGCGGCGACCTGCGGCGAATGGGTCACGACCAGGACCTGGGCATCGCGCGCCAGGCGTTGCAGCCGCCGCCCCACCGCATCGGCGGTGGCGCCGCCTACTCCGCGGTCGATTTCGTCGAAGATCAGGGTCAGGCCGGTGGCGCCGCCGGTCAGGCAGACCTTGAGCGCCAGCAGGAACCGGCTGAGTTCGCCGCCCGAGGCGATGCGGTTCAGCGCCCCGGCCGGCGCGCCGGGATTGGTGGCGACGGTGAAGGCGACGGCATCGGTCCCCTCCGGGCCGGGATCGCCGGGGCGGATCCCGGTGGTGAAGACCGCCCGTTCCATCTTGAGCGGGGCGAGTTCGGCGCCCATCGCGGCATCCAGCCGGGCGGCGGCCTGTCGGCGCGCCTCGGACAGGCCGGCGGCGGCGGCCCCGTAGGCGTCTTGCGCGTCTTTCGCGGCCCGGTCCAGGGCGTCCAGATGGCCGGCCCCGGCATCGAGCGCCTGCAGGCGGGCGTCCAGTCCGGCGGCGAACGCGGCCAGGTCATCGGGCAGGACGTCATGTTTGCGCGCCAGACCCCGGATCGCGAACAGCCGGTCCTCGACCGCCTCCAGGCGCATCGGGTCGAAGGACAGCGCCTCGAGCGCGGCCTCGACCCCGGCCTGGGCATCGCCAAGCTCGTTCAGGGCCCGTTCGAGCGCGGAAAGCGGCGCCTCCAGCCGCCCCTCGGCCGCTTCGGCGGCGCCGTCGAGCCAGCGCAGCGCATCGCCCATCCGCCCCTCGGCCCCGTCGGGCCCCAGCGCCTGGGCGGCCCGGGCGATATCCTCTCCGATCCTCTGGGCGGCCTGCATCAGGCGGCGTTCGGCATCGAGCGCGGCCTCTTCGCCGGGCTCCGGGTCGAGTTTCGTCAACTCGTCGACCGCATGGCGCAGGTAGTCCTCTTCGGCCTGCAACGCCGCGATCTGTTCGCGGGCGCGGGCCAAGGCCTCATCGGCCTTGCGCCAGGCGCGCCAGGCCGACCGGACCTGCGCCAGGTGATCGGACAACCCGCCATAGGCATCCAGCAACAGCCGGTGGCCGCGCGGGTTCAGCAGGCCACGATCGTCGTGCTGGCCGTGCAGTTCCACCAATGTCTCCGACAGCGCCCGCAGCACCTCGCCCGAGACGCGGCGGTCGTTCAGCCAGGCGGTCTTGCGCCCGTCGCGGGTATTGACGCGGCGCAGGATCAATTCGTCGCCGGCCTCGATCCCGGCCTCGGCCAGCACTGCATGGGCGGGGTGATCTGGGGTCAGATCGAACACCGCCGTGACCTCGCCCTGATCGGCCCCCTGGCGGACCAGTTCGGCCCGGCCGCGCCAGCCCAGCACGAAGCCCAGACAATCGAGCAGGATCGACTTGCCGGCCCCGGTTTCGCCGGTCAACACGTTCAACCCCGGCTGAAAGCGCAGCTCCAGCCGGTCGATGATCAGCATGTCGCGGATGTCGAGTTCACGCAGCATCGGCAGCGCCGGTCAGAGCCATTCGCCCCGCACCATCTGACGGTAGATCTGGCTCAGCCAATTGCCCTCGACATCGCGCAGCTCCAGCCCCTCGCCGGTCAGCAGGGCAAAGCCGTCGCGATACCACTCGGTCGATTGGAAATTGTAGCCCAGGATGGCGCCGGCGGTCTGCGCCTCGCCGGTCAGGCCGAGCGACAGATAGGCCTCGATCAGGCGATACAGCGCCTCGGGGGTATGCGCGGTGGTCTGGAAATCCTCGACCACGACGCGGAACCGGTTGATCGCGGCGGCGAAATGACCGCGCTTGAGGTAGTAGCGGCCGATCTCCATCTCTTTCGCGGCGAGATGATCGAAGGCCAGGTCGAATTTCAGGATCGCGGCACTGGCATATTCGCTGTCGGGGTAGCGTTCGATCACCACCCGCAGCGCCTGAAGCGCCTGGAAGGTCAGGCCCTGGTCGCGGCCGACCTCGTCGATCTGGTCGTAATAGGACAGGGCCAGCAGGTATTGCGCATAGGCCGCGTCCGCATCGACCGGGTAGAAGTCGATGAAGCGTTGCGCGGCACCCCGGGCGTTTTCGTAATCGCGATCCTGGTGATAGGCGAAGGCCTGCATGATCAGGCCGCGCTTGGCCCATTCGGAATAGGGATAGAGGCGCTCGATCTCGCCGAAATAGATCGCGGCGTCATCGGCGCGGCCCCTGGCCAGTTCGTATTCGGCGCGCTGATAGATTTCCTGGGCCGAATATTGTTCCAGCACGCCATCGCGGCGCGGGTCGACACCGTCGCCACAGGCCGACAGACCCAGCGCCAGGGCAAGGGCCCCGGCGGCGATTGCCTTGCGCATGCCTGGTCTACTGCTGCGGCCCGTCATCTCAGGCGCCCCTTGGGTCATCATCTTGGTCCGGGGGCCCGTCGCCCCGGTTCAGGGCTTGGTCTAGCACGAAACGACAGGGGGGCAAATTGCCTTTTCGCCCCGGCTCGGATCAGGCGACGGCGGCCAGATCGGCGGCTTTCACGCCGACGCCCGGCAAGGCCAGGGCGGCGTCGCCGCGCAGGGTGACACGGGCATGGTTGCGCGGATCGGCGAACAACGCGCGCAGCAGATCGTTGGTGATGGCGTGGCCGGCGCGGTGGCCGACATAGCGGCCCAGGATCGGCGCCCCGGCAGTGTAAAGATCGCCCAGCGCGTCCAGCATCTTGTGGCGGACCGCCTCGTCCGAATGGCGCAGGCCGCCGGGCGACAGAACCCGGTCGCCATCGACCACGACGGCATTGTCATAGCTACCGCCAAGGGCCAGGCCCCGGGCGCGCATCGCCTCCACATCCGCCAGGCGGCAGAAGGTGCGGCTGTCGCACAATTCGCGCACGAAGGCGCCGTTGGCGAGGTCCAGACTTTTCTGCTGGCGGCCGATCGCCGGGTCGTCGAACTCGATGTCGAAGGCGATCGACAGCAGGTCGGCGGGCAGCAGCGTCGCCGTGGCGTCGCCCCGGGTCACGGTCACGGGACGCAGCACGCGGATCGCAGTCAGCGGCACGGATTGATGGTCGAGCCCGGCGGCAAGCAGGCCGCGGACGAAGTCGCGCGCCGAGCCGTCGAGGATCGGAACCTCGGGGCCGTCCAGCTCGACCTTTGCATTGTGGATGCCCAGGCCGGCCAGGGCGGCCATCAGATGTTCGATGGTCGACACCGACGCACCGGCATCGTTCACGATCCGGGTGTTGAGCGGCGAAACCTGCACATGGGTCCACAGCGCGGGGATGCGACCGGCCGCAGGCCCCAGGTCGGTGCGGTGAAAGACGATCCCGTGGCCGGCCGGGGCCGGACAGACGCGCAGAACAGCCGGCTGGCCCTTGTGAAGGCCCACACCGCGGAAGGTCGCTGGTCTGTTCGGACTGGTCTGCAAGGGATGCCCCGCGCGTTAACTCTGTGTGCCCCCCGAGGTAAGGACTGTGCCGCGGATGCACAATTCACTCTTTGCAACGCGTTGAAACATCCGCGGCCAAGCCCCTGCCGCTTGTGGAAAACCCGGTCACGCAAGTCCGCTATTCCCCACCCTCACAGGAAAAGGGCCGCGCTGTCGGCGCGGCCCCTGGGCTTTGGATAAACCGGTCGGCTCAGTTCGCCTGGCGGCGCAGGAAGGCCGGGATCTCGATCCGTTCCTGGTCCGGATCGGGGTCGGCCTGCGGGGCCGGGTCCTGGCGCAGCGCGGTGACCGGCGGCTGCGGGCGGTCCCGCTTTTCGGTTTCCGCGGCCTGGCCGGTCATGCGTGAGATCAGCGAACCGATGCCGCTGCCACGCTGGCGATCGGCGGCCGGAGCCTCGGGCCGGGGCCGCTGTGCGGCCGGGGCCTGGCGGGCGGCGGCGTCGCGCAGCCGGGCCATGGTATCGGCCGAAGGCGTGCCGGCGGCCGGCGCGCGCGGGGCGACGAAAGCGTCGACCGGGGCGGCACTGGGTTCGGCGGCCGGGCGCGGCCGATAGGCCGGATGCGGCAGGTCGTCCTCGGCGGCCTCGGCGGCGGCCGGGGCGTCGAAGATGTCTTCGGCCTGTTCATGGGCGATCTGCTCGTCGTCGAACAGGCTCGGCTCCGGGGCGGCCTGGCGGGCCGCGACCGGTTCGGGCTGACGTTCCGGCTGACGCTCCGGCTGCGGCGCCGGCGCGGCGGCCTCTTCGGCCCGATCCTCGGCACTGACATGGGTGGTCAGCGGCGCGGCCATGGAGCGGCGCGGCAGCGGCACGTCGCTGGTCTTTTCGGCCGCGTCGATGCCGGTGGCGACGACGCTGACGCGCATCTTGCCTTCCATGCCGGTATCGAGGGTCGACCCGACGATGATGTTCGCCTCGGGGTCGACCTTTTCGCGGATCTTGTTCGCGGCCTCGTCCAGTTCGAACAGGGTCAGGTCGTAGCCGCCGGTGATGTTGATCAGCACGCCCTTGGCGCCTTCGAGGCTGATTTCATCGAGCAGCGGATTGGCGATCGCCTTTTCGGCGGCCTGGACGGCGCGTTCGGCGCCCTCGGCCTCTCCGGTGCCCATCATCGCCTTGCCCATCTCGTCCATCACCGCACGGACATCGGCGAAATCGAGGTTGATCAGGCCCGGCCGCACCATCAGGTCGGTCACCCCCTTGACGCCCTGGTAGAGCACGTCATCGGCCAGGGCGAAGGCTTCGGTGAAGGTGGTGTTTTCGGTCGCCAGGCGGAACAGGTTCTGGTTCGGGATGATGATCAGCGTGTCGACGACCTTCTGCAGGGCATCGACGCCGTCCTCGGCCTGTTTCATGCGCTTGCCGCCCTCGAACTGGAACGGCTTGGTGACGACGCCGACGGTCAGAACGCCCAGCTCGCGCGCGGCCTGGGCGATGATCGGGGCGGCCCCGGTGCCGGTGCCGCCGCCCATCCCGGCGGTGATGAAGCACATATGCGCCCCGGCCAGGTGGTCGACGATCTGTTCGATCGATTCCTCGGCCGCAGCGGCGCCGACGGTGGCCCGGGCACCGGCGCCGAGCCCCTCGGTCACCTTCACGCCCATCTGGATCTTCTGTTCGGCCATGCTTTGCTGCAGCGCCTGGGCATCGGTGTTGGCGACGACGAACTCGACCCCTTCGAGGTTCTTCTCGATCATGTTGTTGACCGCGTTGCCGCCGGCGCCACCGACGCCAAAGACGGTGATCCGCGGCTTGAGTTCGTCATGCCCGGGCATCGAAAGGTTCAGTGTCATATGTCTGTCCGCCTGTCGTTTGTCCTGCCCGTCCCACCCGGGCCGTGTCTGAATTGGGCCGATCCTATCCAAAGCCGCTTGTGGCGTCACGGAAAAATCGCGGAAAAACCGCAAAATATGCCGGTTTTCGCCGGGTTTTTCGCTGCATATCGGTCGATCGGCAAAATGCTGCGCATCGGTGGCGCGCGACATCCAGACCTGCGTCGCACCTTTCGATGCCGCAGGGGGCGGACGCCCGGATCACCGGCGTGAACGATTCGGACCGACCTTTGCGGTCGCCATCGTCCGATATGGTCGCCTTTTGGTTGCAAGCCCCGGTGACTGCTCGATTTCCGGGGCCTCTGTCTGCCTCACCAATTGTCCTTGAACCATTTCACCGCCCGGCGCAGGGAGCGCGCCGGATAGCGTTCGGCGGGGATTTCGAAATCCCACCATTCGTCCTGGGGATGGGCGGCGAAAAGCGTAAGCCCCACCGCCGCCGAAAAGGCCGGGCCGGTCGCGGCCTGGGGCAGGCCCTGCACGCGCAGGGGCCGGCCAAGGCGGACCTGGTGGCCGAGGATCTTGGAGGCCAGCCCGTCAAGCCCGGGGATCTGGCTGCCGCCCCCGGTCAGCACGATCTGCTGACTGGGCAGGTGGTCGAAACCGGCGGCATCGAGCCGCGCCCGCACCTCTTCGAGGATCTCCTCGACCCGGGGGCGCATGATCCCGATCAGTTCGGCCCGGCTGACGGTGCGCCGGTCGCGTTCCCAATCGCCGCTGTCGCCGCCGATCTCGATCCGTTCGCGGTCATCCATGCCGGTGGCGACGACGCCGCCGTAGAATGTCTTGATCCGCTCGGCCACGGCCATGGGAACCTGAAGCCCCATGTGGATGTCGCTGGTGACGTGGTCGCCGCCCATCCGCACGCTGTCGGCATAGATCATGTGCTTGCGCATGAAGATCGACAGGCCGGTGGCGCCGCCGCCCATGTCGATACAGGCCGCGCCCAGTTCCTGTTCATCCTCGACCAGGCTGGAAATGCCGGCGACATAGGCGCTGCTGGCCAGCCCGGCCAGTTCCAGGTCGCAGCGCTTGATGCAATGCAACAGGTTCCCGACCGCGGCATGATCCACGGTCAGCAGGTGCATGTCGGTGGTCAGCATATTGCCGGCCTGGCCGCGCGGATCGCCCAGGCCCGAGCGGTGATCCAGCGCGAAATTGACCGGCTGGGCATGCAGCACCTCGCGCCCCTCGCCGTAATCGGGCAGGTCGCAGGCGGCCAGCACGCGGCCGATATCGGCTTCGGTCACGATGCCGCCGTCAAGCGCGACCTGCCCGTCCAGCCCGTAGGACCGCGGCCGGGCGCCGGCAAGGCAGGCGATGACGTGATCGACCCGGACATTGGCCATCTTCTGCGCCGCCTGCACCGCGGTGCGGATCGCGCGTTCGGTTTCCTGCATCGCCGCGACCTCGCCAAAGCGGACACCGCGGCTGCGGGTGGTGGCGGCGCCGATGACGCGGAACTGGCTTTGCCCGGCCATCGAGCCGACGCCGTCGCTGTCGCGGAACTGTTCGGGCCCGTCGAAGCGCAGCACCAGGCAGGCGATCTTGGAGCTGCCGACATCCAGGATGGCGATCACGCCGCGCTGCATGGCGGCCTGGCGCATGTTCCGCATGGCACGTTGGGCTTGGTAGAGATCCTTCATTCGTCGGGTTCCTCGGCAGGGCCTGAAATGCGGCGCAATTCCGCGACGGCCGGTTCATTGAGCCGGATCGTGGGACGGGCGGCGTTGCGCATGTCGACAACGCTCACGTCCCGGTCCAGCAGGTCCTTGGCCTCGGACAGCGCGATGACGCGCTCGAAGGCCTCGATCGGGTTTTCGGTCGGCAGCAGGATGCGCTGGCCGCGATCCAGCACCACGTCCCAGCGCCGTTCGCCCATGCGCATGACGGCGCGCATCCGCGGCAGGATCGGGCCGGCCACGTCATAGAGCGCCAGCCCCTCGGCCAGTTCGTCGCGGGCGCCGTCGCCGGTGACCAGCGGCAGATCGGCCCGGTCGGCGCGGGCGGCCAGCGGGCCGATGATCACGCCCTCGGCATCGATCAGCCGCAGCCCGGACGCGGTGCGGAACACCGCCACCGGCTGTCGCTGGGTGATGGTGACCTGCAGGATGCCGCCGGGCTTGACCCGCAGCACGGCCTCGGCCACCGCGGGGATCGCGGCGACGGTATCGCGCATCTCGACCAGGTCAAGCTCGAAGGACGAGACCGGGAAATCCACCGGCAGCACGTCCCGGATATCGGCCGACAGCGCGTCGTCGGCGCCGTCGATGGCCATGGCGTCGACCATGAATTCGTCCCGGTGCTGCAGTTCCCAGACCAGGTTCTGCCAGCTTTCGGTCACCAGGGCGCGGTTGTCGGCCCGGGCCAGCCAGCCCCCCGCGACCCCCGCCACCAGGGCCAGCGGCAGACCGACCCGCAGCAGCTTGCGGAAGGCCGGGGTCAGCATCAGGCGCTGGTAGCGGTAATGCCAGCGCGAGGGGGCGGGATCGCGTTTCAGCGGTTGCACGCGGCGTCCTCCACCATCCAGGCGCAAAGCCGGGGAAAGGTCAGGCCGCATTGCGCCGCCTGTTCCGGCGCCAGCGAGGTCGGCGTCATGCCCGGCTGGGTATTCGTTTCCAGCAGGATCAACCCGTCGAGGCCGCGGCCCTCGTCCCAGCGGAAATCGGTGCGCGACAGGCCACGCAGGCCCAGGGCGTCATGGGCCCTCAGCGCGTACTCCATGCAGGCGTCGAAGATGTCGGGGGGGATTTCGGCCGGCACCACGTGGCGCGATCCGCCCTCGGCATATTTGGCGTGGTAGTCATACCAGCCGTCGGTGAGGATGTCGGTCACGGTCAGCGCCCGGTCACCCAGCACGGTGGTGGTCAGTTCGCGCCCCGGGGCGTAGGTTTCGACCATCAGGATGTCGGGCAGGTCGGGGGCCAGGGTCGGCGGGCCGTTGGCGGCCTCGGTCACGATATGGACCCCGACGGAGGAGCCTTCGTTGTAAGGCTTGACGACATAGGGCGGCGGCATCACGTGGCGCGCCTCGATGTCGGCGCGACGGGCCAGGACACTGTCGATCGTCGGCAGGCCCGCATCGCGGTAGACCTGCTTGGTCTTCTGCTTGTCCATGGCCAGCGCCGAGGCCAGCACCCCGGAATGGGTATAGGGCAGGTGCAGCCATTCCAGCAGGCCCTGGACGCAGCCATCCTCGCCCCAGCGGCCGTGCAGCGCGTTGAAGACGACATCGGGGGCGGCGGATTTCAGGTCTTCGGCCAGGGTCGGGCCGGCATCGATCTCGGTCACGGCATAGCCGGCCGTGCGCAGCGCCGCGGCGCATTCACGCCCCGAGGACAGCGAAACCTCTCGTTCCGCCGAGGGGCCGCCCATAAGGACGGCGACCTTCCGTGGTGCCCTGCTCGACACGCCTGCCTGCCTCTGTTGCGGAGGGTTTCGACCGATCCGCGCCTCGTTACCGCTGCCCCGGCCTCTCGGGGCGTGGCCGGTTGTCCGGCCGTTTGTCACCGCCGGTTGTCCGGCGTTATTCGGGGCTGGCCTCCGGTGCCGGATCGCCCACCCGCATGATTTCCCATTCTAGCGTGATGCCGCTTGAATCGTAAACCTTTTTCCTGACCAATTCGCCAAGCTGTTCAAGCTCGGCCGCGGTCGCGCCACCGGCATTGGTCAGGAAGTTGGGGTGCTTTTCGTTCATCACCGCCCCGCCCAGCCTTGCGCCGCGCAGGCCGGCCTTGTCGATCACCGACCAGGCCTTCAACTCGTGGCTGTCCCCCGCGGCCCCGGTCGAGCTGTAACCGGCGGGGTTGCGGAAGGTGGAGCCGGCGGTGCGGTCCTTCGTGGGCTGGGTGGCGTCGCGCTTGGCCAGCTGCTCCTCCATCCGCGCGGCCAGGTCGGCCGGGTCGCCGGCGGGGGCGTCGAACATCGCCTCGACGATCACCGCGCCTTCGGGCAGGCGGCTGGAACGGTAGGCCAGGTGCAGCTCATCCGCTTGCAGCGTCTTCGCCGTGCCGTCGCGCCCGATCACCCGCACCGCGCGCAGTTGATCGGCGACATAGCTGCCATAGCAGCCTGCATTCATCCGCACAGCGCCGCCGATCGCGCCGGGAATGGTGCGCAAAAAGGTCAGGTCGCGGCCCGCCTCGGCGGCGCGGCGCGCGACATGGGCATCCAGCGCGGCGGCCCCGGCACGCAGGGTCGCGCCGTCCACCTCGATCCCGTTGAAGCCGCGGCCCAGCCGGATCACCACGCCGCGGATCCCGCCATCGCGCACGATCAGGTTGGAGCCGACGCCCATCGGGAACACCGGCACATCGGGCGGCAGGGCGGCCAGGAAGGCGGCCAGATCGGCCTCGTCGGCGGGCTGGAACAGCACATCCGCCGGCCCGCCCACGCGCAGCCAGGTCAGATCGGCCAGCGGGCGATCCCGGGTCAGGGTGCCGCGCACCGGCGGCAGGGGAAGATCGGGGCTCATGCCGCGCTCTTACGCGCTGGGGCCGGAACGCTCAAGCCGACAGGTGCGAGGCGTCAGAGCGCGGCGGCGGTGCCGCGGATCAGGGCCACGATCATCAGGACCGACACCGCGACCCAGCCCCATTTGACCAGGCCGGGCAGCGTGTCGCGCAGCCGCGCCTCGGGGCCGGACAATTGTGCGGTGACGCCGGCGATCGCGGCGGCCAGGCTGCAGGCCAGATAGGCCACCAGGCTGCGCGGGCCGGTGGTGTCGCCCAGATAGGCCTCCCACAGGGTCCAGAGACCGGCGGCAAGCGCCGGCAGGGTCAGGGCAAGCGCGATCCGGTCGCGCGGAGACAGGTCTTTCGCAAAGGTCATGGGGGCAGTCTGCCCCGGAAATCTGGCGAAATGACGGCGGATCAGCGCCCCAGGCGTCGCCGGATCCAGCGCGCCAGGTAGATCACCGGCCAGCGCAGGATGCTCATCCCCGCCACCAGCGCCAGGATCGCGGCCAGCGGCCCGGTCTCGACCGCCAGCCAGACCAGCAGCGGCACGCCCAGCGCGATCAGCACATAGGCCCGGCGCCAATGGTTGTCGCGGCTGGGCAGCAGGCCCAGCAGATTGGCCAGGATGATCCAGCCGAAGGCGGCAATCAGCGACGGGGTCATCGGGGCCGCTCTGGCCGCCGGCCCCGGGCGCGGGCCCAGAAATAGGCCAGCGGACGGCGGAACATCGACCCGAAAGCGAAAAGCGCCAGCGCCGAGAGCCACCAGCCATGCACCGCCCCCAGCCAGAGGATCAGCACCGGCGCCGCGATCAGCAAGGTGATCCCGGGCGCGTATTGCAGCCGCATCGGCAACAGGGCCGTCAGGGTCCCGGCCAGAACCCAGCCGATCGAAAGCCAGACCGGAAGGCTCATGCCATGCCCCCGGGCCTGGTCGCCGATGCGGCGATGGCCGGAAAGGGTCCGATCCGGAGCACCCGGATCGGCACGGCCCCGACCACGCCAGGACGGTCACGGGTGCCGTGCAGGTCCGGGTCGATGCGGCGTGTCAGGGTGTCGGGCATCGCGTGCTTAGAACGGTAGGCGAAAGATCAGCCGCCGGAGCGGGCCGACCCCCGCGACCAGCGCCGCCAGCCCGCCCAGCGCGACAGACGCCTCGGTCGGGGCGGTTTGCGCATGAAGCAGCAGCAGCGCGGCCAGGGCCAGGGAAAAGGCCAGGATGAACCGACGCAGCACCCGGATCAGCGCCAGGACCGACACCAGCACCACCGCGCCGGCGATCAGCACCGGCAGGGGTGCGGATTGCAGCATGTCGGTCAGGGCGGTCATCGGCATCTCCTGTCGTGGCGGCCGCGGCTAGCCTTTCAGCTTTTCCGGCAGCGCATTGGCCCAGGCGCTGATCGTGCCGGCGCCGAGGCAGACCACCATGTCGCCCGCCTTGGCCTGTTCGCGGACCAGCCGCGCGAGGTCGTCCAGGTCGTGGATCGCCCGTGCATGGCGATGCCCGGCGCGGATCAGGCCGGCGACCAGGTCATCGCGGCTGGCGCCGGCGATCGGCTCTTCTCCGGCGGCGAACACCTCGGCGATGGCGACGACGTCGGCCTCGTTGAAGCAATTGCAGAATTCGGTGAACAGGGAATGAAGCCGGGTATAGCGATGCGGCTGGTGCACGGCGATGACGCGGCCGCCCTCGTCGCCGATCGCCTGGCGCGCGGCGCGCAGCACGGCGGCGATTTCGGTCGGGTGGTGGCCGTAATCGTCGATGATCGTCACCCCGTCCACGTCGGCCACATGGGTGAAGCGGCGGTTGACCCCGCCGAAAGCGGCAAGCGCGGCGCGGATCTCGGCCCGTTTCATGCCCAGGTGGCGCGCGACGGCCACGGCGGACAAGGCGTTCGACACGTTGTGATCGCCCGGCATCGGCAGCGAACAGCCCTCGATCATCCGCCCTTCGGCCTGCAGCGCGACATCGAAATGCGCCACGCCCTTTTCGTAGCGCAGGTTCACCGCCCGCACATCGGCCTGGGCGTTGAAGCCATAGGTGACGACGCGGCGGTCGGTGATCTTGCCGACCAGGGCCTGCACGTCGCTGTCATCGGTGCAGCACACGGCCAGGCCGTAGAACGGGATGTTCGAGACGAAGTCGTAGAACCCCTGGTGCAGGGCCGCTTCGGTGCCCCAATGCTCCATGTGTTCGGGGTCGATATTGGTGACGATGGCGATGGTCGCGGGCAGCCGGTTGAAGGTGCCGTCGCTTTCGTCGGCCTCGACCACCATCCATTCGCCCTGCCCCACCCGGGCGTTCGACCCATAGGCGTGGATGATGCCGCCATTGACCACGGTCGGGTCGAACTTGCCCGCATCCAGCAGCGCCGAGACCATGGTGGTGGTCGTGGTCTTGCCATGGGTGCCGGCGACGGCGACGTTGGATTTCAGCCGCATCAGCTCGGCCAGCATCTCGGCCCGGCGCACCACCGGCAGGCCGCGGCGGCGGGCCTCGTCCAGTTCGGGATTGCCGGGCTTGATCGCGCTCGAGATCACCACGACTTCGGCACCCTCCAGGTTCTCGGCCCGCTGGCCTTCGAAAACCAGCGCGCCGAGGGTCTTGAGCCGGTCGGTGATCTTCGACGCCTTGAGGTCCGAACCCTGCACCACATAGCCGTGATTGAGCAGCACCTCGGCGATGCCGGACATGCCGATGCCGCCGATGCCGACAAAGTGGATCGCGCCGACATCGAGCGGGAGTTTGGTGGCTGCATTCATGAGCGGGCTTCCGTCCATCATTGGGTCCGGCCTCCTATCGCCAGTTCTTCGACCAGTGCAACCAATCTGTCGGTCGCGTCGGGATGTCCCTGCGCCAGCGCCGCCCGGGCCATCGCCAGCGCCCCGTCGGGATCGGACAGGATCAGGGCGATGGTGTCGGACAGGGCATCGACATGGAACTTGCCTTCGGGGATCAGCACCGCGGCGCCGGCATCGACCAGGCCACGGGCATTCGCGGTCTGGTGATCGGCGGCGGCGGCGGCATAGGGCACCAGGATCGCGGGCCGGCCGATGATGCTCAGATCCGCCACGGTCGAGGCGCCGGAGCGGGCGATGACCAGCTGCGCCTCGGTCAGCCGTTGCGGCACGTCGTTGAAAAAGTTGCGGACCTCGGCCGGGATGCCTTCCTCGGCATAATAGGTGGCGACACGGTCCAGGTCCTCGTCCCGGGCCTGGTGGCTGACGCGGATGTTGCGGCGCAGCTCGGATGGCAGGCCGACGATCGCCGGCGGGACCACGTCGGACAGGATCCGCGCGCCCTGGCTGCCGCCCATCACCAGGATCGACATCGGGTAGTCGCCGGGCGCGATATAGGGCGCGCCGGCCCGGTCGGCGATGGCGCCGCGCACCGGATTGCCGACCGGCTCGGCGCTCACCCCGTCGGGCAGGACCGTGGGCCAGGTGCCGCAGGCGACCTTGTGAACCCGCCGGGCGAAGACCTGGTTGACCCGGCCCAGCACGCCGTTCTGTTCGTGGATCATCCGCGGCAGGCGCATCAGCGTGGCCGCCGCCAGCGCTGGAATCGTCGGATACCCGCCGAAGCCGACCACGACCGCCGGCCGGTCGCGGCGGAAATTCACCCAGGCGCCCAGAACCCCGCCCAGGATGCGGAACGGAACCGCCAGCCTGGCCAGGATCCCGCCGCGGGCGAAGGTCGCCGATTTCACCTGTTCGATCTCGACCACATGGGGAAAGGCCCCGGTATAGCGGGCGCCGCGCGCATCGGTCGACAGCTTCACCCGCCAGCCCTTGCGCAGCATCGCCTCGGCCAGGGCCTGGGCCGGGAACATGTGTCCGCCGGTGCCGCCCGCGGCGATGACCATGAGGGGGCCGCTGCTGTTCATCCGCCCCGTCCCCGCGACAGCAGCACGTCGCCGATCTGGCCCTGCGGCCGGGTCCGGGTAAAGGCCAGAAGCATGCCCACGGCGATGCCGCTGGCGATCACCGACGAGCCGCCATAGGACACGAAGGGCAGCGTCATGCCCTTGGCCGGCAACAGCCGAACGGCCACGCCCATGTTGATCATCGCCTGAACCCCCAGCATCGCCGCCAGACCGGTGCCGGCCAGGCGGATGAAGGGGTCGCGCTCTTTCATCAGCCGCAGCAGGGATCGCACGACGATGGTGGCGAACAGAACGATGATCGCCAGCACCATCACCAGGCCGTATTCCTCGGCCGCGACGGCGATGATGAAATCGGTATGGGCATCGGGCAGAGACCATTTCACCTGGCCTTCGCCGACACCGACACCGAAGAAGCCGCCTTCGCGGATCGCGTTGGTGGCATAGCCCAGCTGGGTGGTCGGATCGACATCGGGCGACAGGAAGCCGTCGATACGGCGGGCGAAATGTTCCGAGCTGTTATAGGCCACGGTGCCGCCCAGCACCGCCAGCCCGGCGATGCCGATCAGCAGGATCATCGGCGCCCCGGCGACGAAATACATCACCGCCCAGCCGAACAGGATCAGCGCGGCCTGGCCGAAATCCGGCTGGATCGCCAGCAGCGCCACGATCAGCACGGCCAGGGTCAGCGACCAGGCCTTGCCCGGCGGGCCGCCGATATCCTCGGACGCGGCCATCAGCCAGGCGGCGACCACGACGAAGCCGGGCTTGAGGAATTCCGACGGCTGGACCGAAGCGAAGCCCAGCGAATACCACCGCACCGCGCCCTTGCCGAAATCGGTGCCCAGGAAGGGCAGCCCGAACATGGCGATGAAGGCGCCCAGAAAGCCCAGCACCGCCAGGCGCCGCACGGTCTGCGGCGGCAGGGTGGACAGGACGAACAGGGTCATCAGGGCAAGCGCGCCGAACTGGGCCTGGCGCTGGACGTAATAGAACGGCTCCAGCCCGTTCTTGGCCGCCAGCGGCGGCGAAGCGGCCAGCCCCAGCAGCATGCCGATGCCGAACAGCCCCAGGATGCAGGACAGGGTCCATTTGTCGACCGTCCGCCACCAACGGGGAAGCACCGGATCGCCGACCTGCGCCGGGATCGCCCCATGGACCATTTCCGTCATGGATCTACCGCCAATCTGCCTCTCGTACCGCCCGTTTTCCGGGTCTGATGGGCAAAGTCTAACGCCAAGGCGGCGGCGATGCCAGAGAAATGGGGCCTTTGCCGGGGCGTTTCTTATATAGTCTTTCACTTATATAACGAATCAGCTATAAAGAGCGCATGACAGACCCGCTCGACCCCCTTCTCGGCGCCCTGGCCGATCCGACCCGGCGCCGCATCCTGGCCCGGCTGGCGCTTGGCGAGGCCACGGTGAACGATCTGACCGACGCCTTGCCGATCAGCCAGCCTGCCGTATCGCGCCACCTGCGCATCCTGACCGAGGCCGGGCTGGTCGAACGCTCGGCCCGGGCCCAGCAGCGCCCGGCCCGGCTGGTGCCCGGGGCGCTGAAACCGGTCGAGGATTGGGCGATGTCCCTGCGCGACACCTATGAGACCCGCTTTGCCCAGCTCGACCGGGTGCTGGCGGCGATGCCCGATGACCCCGATGCAGACACCCCCGATACGGAGACCTGACATGCCCCTGCCCTTTTCGCTTGAACAGACCGGCCCGACCACGCTGCTGGTAAAACGCGGCTTCGCCGCGCCCCCCGCCAGGGTCTGGCGCGCGATGACCGACCCCGCGCTGGTCCTGCAATGGATGGGCATGCCCGACCATCCGATCACCAAGGCCGAAATCGACCTGCGCGAAGGGGGGGCCTATCGCTATGAATGGCGGATGCCCGAAGGCGGGATCATCGGCGTCAGCGGCACGTTCCGTGTTCTCGAACAGCCCGGCAAGATCGTCCAAACCGAGCTGTTCGACGAGGACTGGACCGATGGCGAAACCGTCGTCACCACCCTGCTGGAACCGGTCGAGGCCGGCACCCGGGCGAGCGTCACGATCGAATACCGGTCCGAACAGGGCCTGCACATGGCGCTGCAAAGCGGCATGGATGAAGGGATGTCGAGCACCTATGACCAGCTTGACGCGCTGCTGGCCAGCTGATCAACTCTTGCGTCCGGCCGCGCGCCGGGGCAGGCCCGGCCCATGGATGTCACGACCCTGATCCTTGGCGCCGGCGCGGCCGGGCTTTACTGCGCGGCCCATGCCGGGCCGGGCACGCTGGTGGTGGACCATGCCAGGGCGCCGGGCGAGAAAATCCGCATCTCGGGCGGGGGTCGGTGCAATTTCACCAACCTGCACTGCGCGCCCGAGGCCTTCGTTTCGGAGAACCCGCATTTCTGCAAATCCGCCCTGGCGCGGCATACGCAATGGAATTTCCTCGACCTGGTGACCCGGCACCGGATCGCCTGGCACGAAAAGACCCTGGGCCAGCTGTTCTGCGACACCTCGGCCCGGCAGATCATCGACATGCTGCTGGCCGAATGCCGTGCCGCGGGCGCCGGATTGTGGCTGAATACCCAGGTCGGCGAGATCGACCATGACGGCAGCCGTTTCACCGTGACGCTGGAGCGCGAGGGCCGCCGGCGGGTGGTGCGCGCGGCGGCGCTGGTGGTCGCCACCGGCGGCAAGTCGATCCCCGGGATGGGGGCGACCGGCCTGGCCTATGACATCGCCGCGCGCTTCGGCCTGGCGGTGACGCCGACCCGGGCCGGGCTGGTGCCCTTCACCTTCGACAAGGGGCGCTTTGCGGCGCTGGCCGGCGTGTCGCTTCCGGTGCGGGCGCGGGCGGCGCGGGGCCCGGCTTTCGACGAGGCGCTGCTGTTCACCCATCGCGGGCTGTCGGGCCCGGCGCTGTTGCAGGTGTCGAATTACTGGACCGAGGGCGCGCCGGTCAGCCTGGATCTGGCCCCGGGCGCGGCCCTGTTCGACGCCTTGCGCGCGGCCCGGCACAAGGCCGGGCGTAAGGCGCTGCGCACCCATCTGGGCCATCGGCTGCCCGACCGGCTGGTGGCCTTCCTGGGCGAAACGCTTGACCTGTCCGGCAACCTGGCCGATTGCAGCGACGCCCGGCTACACAGCCTGGCCGAGGCGCTGCAGGGCTGGCAGGTGACACCGACCGGGACCGAAGGCTACCGCACCGCCGAGGTCACCCTGGGCGGCGTCGCCACCGACGGGCTGTCGTCGAAGACGATGCAGGCCAAGGCGGTTGCGGGGCTCTATTTCATCGGCGAAGGCGTCGACGTGACCGGCTGGCTGGGCGGCTACAATTTCCAATGGGCCTGGAGCAGCGCCCATGCCGCGGCAATGGATCTGCGGCGGCGCGGGCCGGGCTGACGCCCGGCCAATGGCGGGGGCGGTCACAGGTCCAGAAGCACCGCCAGCAGGATCACCGCCACCAGCCCCCAGACCGCATAGCTGATCCAGGACAGGCGCCGGTCCAGCGGCCGTTCCTCGACCGCAAAGGGCAGATGCGGCAGGGGGTTGGCCCAGGGGTTGAGGCTGAATTGCCAGCTGGCCTCGGCGGTCGACAGCATCAGCACCCGGGTCCGGCCCAGCGGGCTGGGACCGGTCCAGACCACGGCGCCGGTGATCTGATCGAAGGGGATCGTCCAGTCGCCGCAGGTGGCGCGGTCGGGCCGGATCCGCAGGATGCCCCGGCGCGCTGTTGCCCAATTCCGGGACAGGCCGGGCGGCTGCGGCACCTCAAGGCGGATCGCCTTGACCGCGCACCAATACAGCGGTTTCGCCCCGCTCAACACGGCAGTTTCGCCACCTGGGCCGCGAAATCCTCGCCGCGTTTCTCGAAATTGTCGTATTGGTCGAAACTGGCCGCCGCCGGGGCCAGCAGGACCGTATCGCCGGGCTCGGCCTCGGCCGCGGCGCGGGCCACGGCCGTGCCCATGTCGGTGCAGATCTCGGCCTCGACCCCCTTGAGCTTCATGGCGAAAGACGCCGCCTCGCGGCCGATCACATAGGCCTTGACCACCGATCCGGCGGCCGCGGCCAGCCCGTCCAGCCCGCCCTCCTTCTCCAGCCCGCCACAGATCCAGCGGATGCGGTCGAAGGCCGACAGCGCCTTGGCGGCGGCATCCACATTGGTCGCCTTGCTGTCGTTGACATAGGCCACGCCGCCGATCTCGGCGATCCGCTGCGACCGGTGCGGCAGGCCGGCAAAGCTCTGGAAGGCGCCTTCGATCACCCGGGGCGCCACCCCCAAAGCGCGGGCGGCGGCATAGGCGGCGCAGGCATTCTGATGGTTGTGCTGCCCCGGCAGGCCGGGCATCGCGCGCAGGTCGATGCTGGCGACCTGCCGACCCTTGCGGGTCTCCGACAGGAACCCCTTGCGGGCAAAGACCTGCCAGCCCGGCCCGGTCAGCTTCGAGGTGGCGATCCGGATCACCCGGTCATCGCCCGGACCCTGGGCCAGCTGGTTGGCCAGGAACCGGCCCTCGACCTCGTCGACGCCGATCACTGCGCGGTCCGGCCCGCCTTCGGAAAACAGCCGCCGCTTGGCCGCGAAATAGCCCCCCGGGCCGCCGTGCCGGTCCAGGTGATCGGGCGACAGGTTGGTGAAGACGGCCACGTCCGGGGTCAGCGCCCGGGCCAGTTCGGTCTGATACGAACTCAGCTCCAGCACGATGACCTCGCCATCCACGGGCGGGTCGAGGTCGAGCACGCCGCGGCCGATGTTGCCGGCCAGCTGGGCGGGCTTGTCGGCACTGCGCAGCACATGGTGCAACAGGGCCGATGTGGTGGATTTTCCATTCGATCCGGTGATCGCCACCACCCGGGGCGGGCTGTCGAAATCGACCCAATCGCCCGAGCCGAGCGAGCGGAAGAACAGCCCGATATCATTGTCCACCGGCACCCCGGCAACCAGGGCGGCGGCGATCGCGGGATGCGGTTCGGGAAACAGATGCGCAATCCCCGGAGAGGTGATCAGCGCGGCGACATCGTCCAAGGCCCCGGCCCGGGTCAGGTTGCGCAGGGTGGCGCCGGCCCCAAGGGCACGGGCCTCGGCCTCGGGTCCGTCATCCCAGGCGACGACCTGCGCGCCGCCGGCACGCAGGGCGGCGACACTGGCCAGGCCCGACCGGCCCAGCCCCAGAACCGCGACCACCTGTCCCTCGACACCTGCAACCGGAATCATCACCCGCCCTTCCCTGGCCCCTGCAGCGCCAGAGTGCCGGGCGCGGCGGTGGGGCGCAAGGGATCGGTGAACCGGGCGTTGCCGACCGGCCCGCGCCACCGGCAACGCGCCCCCGGCGGCCACCCACGCCCGAGGAGGAGGCCGCAGGGCCGACGACGAGACATCCTGCGCGCCGCAGGCGCTCAATGCGGCGACAGGCGATTCAGCGGACCTTCAGGGTCGCCAGCCCGATCAGCGCCAGGATCAGCGCGATGATCCAGAACCGGATCACGATCTGCGGCTCGGCCCAGCCCTTCTTTTCGTAGTGGTGATGGATCGGCGCCATCAGGAAGACCCGCTTGCCGGTGCGCTTGTAATAGAACACCTGGATGATCACCGACAGCGCCTCGACCACGAACAGACCGCCGACCACGGCCAGCACGATCTCGTGCTTGGAGGCCACGGCGATGGCGCCCAGCGCACCGCCCAGGGCCAGGGACCCGGTGTCGCCCATGAAGACCGCCGCGGGCGGGGCGTTGTACCACAGGAATCCCAGGCCCCCGCCGATCAGCCCGGCGGTAAAGACCATCAGTTCGCCCGTGCCGGGGACGTAGTGCAGGCCCAGCTCTTCGGTGAAATCGACCCGGCCCACGACATAGGCGATCACCCCCAGCGTGCCGGCGGCGATCATCACCGGCATGATCGCCAACCCATCCAGCCCGTCGGTCAGGTTCACCGCATTGGCCGCGCCCACGATCACGATCATGGCGAAGGGAAGGAACAGGATCCCCAGCGGCAGCAGCAATTCCTTGAAGATCGGGAACGCCAGCTGGCCGGCCAGGTCTTCGGGATGCACCGCCCAGGCCCAGTAGCCGGCGATCAGCGCAATCACGAACCCCAGGCCCAGCCGCAGCTTGCCCGACACGCCGGCGGTGGTCTGTTTCTTGACCTTGGCATAATCGTCGGCAAAGCCGATCAGCCCGTAGCCCAGGGTCACGAACAGCACCATCCAGACGAAATGGTTGTCCCAGCGGGCCCAGAGCAGGGTCGAGGTCAGCAGCGCGCCGACGATCAGCAGCCCGCCCATGGTGGGTGTTCCGGCCTTGGCGATATGGCCCTCGGGGCCGTCTTCGCGGATCGGCTGGCCCTTGCCCTGACGGGCGCGCAGCACCCGGATCAGGCGCGGACCGAAGACGAAGCCGAAGGTGAGCGCGGTAAAGAACGCGCCCCCGGCCCGCACGGTGATGTAGTTGAACAGGTTGAAGACATCACCGCCATCGGACAGGGCGGTCAACCAATAGAGCATCGTTACACGTCCCCTCTGTGACGGGCGTCCGGATGCCCCAGTTTGCGGATCGCGTCAACGACAAGGCTGATGCGCGAACCTTTCGATCCCTTGACCAGCACCACGTCGCCGGTATCGACCAGCCGGCTTGCACTGGCGGCAAGCCGGTCTGCGGTCTTTTCCCAATGGCCGCGCTGGCGTTCGGGCAGCGCCTCCCACAGGGCGCGCATCCGCGGCCCGGCGGCATGGACCAGGTCGGCCCGGGCCAGGGCCGGGTCGGCGGCAAGGCCGGCATGCAGCGCCGCCTCGCCCTCGCCCAGTTCCAGCATGTCGCCCAGGATCGCGACCCGGCGGCCCTTGACGACCCGCCCGACATCGTCGGTCGGCGTGATCGAGGCCAGCACCTCGAAGGCGGCGGCCATCGAGGTCGGGTTGGCATTGAAGGCGTCGTCGATCAGCTTCAGGCTTTCGCCCTCGTTGGCGGGGTCGGTCACGACCTCTTCGACCGTGCCGCGGCCCGGCGGCGGCGCCCATTTGCCCAGGTCCATCAGCCCCCGCGCCCGGTCGGCGCCAAGCGCGGCGGCGGCGGCGATCACGCCCAGCGCGTTCGTGGCGAAATGACGACCGGGGCTCGAGATCTTCATCAGGAAGGGCGTGCGCCAGGCCCGGGCCCGGGCGACGGTCGCGCCCTCGGCCAGATCGACGCTGAGCAGACGATGATGGCAGGCCGGGCGGGTGCCGAAGCTGACGATCCGCCGGGCGGCGACGGCCCGCGCCGCCGCGCGCAGGATCGGCGCCTGGTCGACGTCGCCGTTGACGATCGCGGTGCCGCCCGGCTCCAGCCCCTCGAAGATCGAGGCCTTTTCGCGGGCGATCCCGTCCAGGTCGTCGAAGGCCTCCAGATGGGCGGCGGCGATGGTGGTGATCAGCGCCACATGCGGCCGGGCCTGACGGGCCAGCGGGGCGATTTCGCCGGGACGGTTCATGCCGATCTCGATCACCGCGTAATCGGCATCCGCCGGCAGCCGCGCCAGGGTCAGCGGCACCCCCCAATGGTTGTTGTAGCTGGCCTCGGCGGCGTGGGTTCTGCCCTGCCCGGCCAGCACGATGCGCAGCATCTCCTTGGCCGAGGTCTTGCCCACCGAGCCGGTGATGGCGACAACCCGGGCCCTGCTGCGGGCACGACCGGCGCGGCCCAGATCCTCGAGCGCGGTCTGCACGTCATCGACCAGCAGCAGCGGCGCGTCGGGTGCGACGCCCTCGGGAATGCGGCAGACCAGCGCGGCGGCGGCGCCGTCGGCCAGCGCCTGGGCCACGAAATCATGCCCGTCGCGGGCGGCCTTGAGGGCCACGAACAGATCGCCCGGCACCAGGCTGCGGGTGTCGATCGACACGCCCGTCGCGGTCCAGTCGGCGGTGGCGCGCCCGCCGGTGGCGGCGGCGGCCTCGGCCGAGGTCCACAGCCCGCCGCTCACAGCCGGCCATCCAGGGCGGCGACGGCGATCGAGGCCTGTTCGGCATCGTCGAAGGGCAGGATGTCCTGGCCGACGATCTGGCCGGTTTCATGCCCCTTGCCAAGGATCATCAACGCGTCGCCCGGCTGCAGCGCGTCGACCCCGCGCAGGATCGCCTCGGCCCGGTCGGGCACTTCGGTGGCATCGGGGCAGCCCAGCATCACCGCCTGGCGGATCACCGCCGGATCCTCGGTGCGCGGATTGTCGTCGGTGACGATCACCAGGTCGGCCTCGCGCGCCGCGGCCTCGCCCATCAGCGGCCGTTTGGTGGCGTCGCGGTCGCCGCCGGCGCCGACGATGGCGATCAGCCGGCCCAGCACATGGGGTTTCATCGCCCGCAGCACGGTCTGCACCGCGTCGGGCGTATGGGCGTAATCGACAAAGATCGCCGCGCCGTTGTCGCGGCTGGCGGCCAGCTGCATCCGGCCGCGCACGGTGCTCAGCTGCGGCAGGGCGCCGAACACATCGTCCGGATCGCAGCCGCCGGCGATGGCGAGGCCCGCCGCGACCAGCACGTTGGAGGCCTGGAAGCCGCCGATCAGCCCCAGCCGGGACAGGAAGGTCCGGCCCTGCCAGGAATAGCGCAGTTCCTGTCCGGTGCCGTCATAGCGCTGGCCCAGCAGGCGCAGGCGGGCGGCCTCGTGACTGCCGGTGCCGATCACCTCGTGGCCCTTGCGTTCGGCGATCTGGGCGACCTCCATCCCCTTGGGATCGTCGAGGTTGACCACCGCCACGCCCTCGTCCGGCAGCAGCCGGGTAAAGAGGCCCATCTTGGCGTCGTAATAGGCCTCCAGCGTGTGGTGGTAATCCAGGTGATCCTGGCTGAAATTGGTGAAACCCGCCGCCGCCAGCACGATCCCGTCCAGCCGCCGCTGGTCCAGCCCGTGCGACGAGGCCTCCATCGCCACATGGGTGATCCCCTCGGCCCGGGCCTGGGCCAGCACCCGGTGCAGGGTGATCGGTTCCGGCGTGGTGTGGCGCAGCGGGTGGGTCCAGGCGCCTTCGACCCCGGTGGTGCCCAGATTGACCGCATCAAGGTCCAGTTCGGTCCAGATCTGGCGGCAGAAGGTGCTGACCGAGGTCTTGCCGTTGGTGCCGGTCACCGCGACGACGGTTTCGGGATGGGCCCCGAACCAGAGCGCGGCGCTATGGGCCAGGGCCTCGCGCGGGTCCTCGGCGATGACCAGCGCGGCGTCGTGGGCGTCCAGCGCGTCGCGGGCCAGATTTGCGCCCTCGGCATCGGTCAGGATCGCGCCGGCCCCGGCCTGCAAGGCGGCCTCGATGAAGGTCGCGCCATGCACCCGGCTGCCCGGAAGGGCGAAGAACAGCGTGCCGGCACGCACCTGGCGGCTGTCGACGGCCAGGCCGGTGACCCGCGCCTCGCGCCCGCCCAGCGCGGTCAGCCCCAGCGCCGATAGCGCGGTTGTCGATGATGTGCCCATGAGCCGCGCCCCGTTTGCCAGTTGGCCCCCGCGCGGGGCCTCTATTCGTTGGAGGTCAGTGTTACACCCGAGGGCCGGAGGGTTTCAACGTCCGGCCGCATGCCCAGAAGCGGCGCGATCCGGCGGATCATCTCGGCGGCGACCGGCACCGCGGTCCAGCCGGCGGTGCGGCGGGTTTCGTCCAGGGCGAAGACCGACGGTTCATCCAGCGTCACGATCAGCACATAGCGCGGATCATTGGCCGGAAAGACGCTGGCGAAGGTGGCGATGGTGCGGTCTTCGTAATAGCCGCCCTGGGGCCGGGGCTTGTCGGCGGTGCCGGTCTTGCCGCCCACGTGATAGCCCTCGACCTCGGCGAAGCTGGCGGTGCCGCCGGCGACGACCTCGCGCAGCATGTCCAGAACCTGGACCGACGCGCGCGCATCCATCACCCGTTCGCCCTGTTGCGGCCGGTCCTGGCGCAGCAGCGTCGGCCGGATCCGGGTGCCGCCATTGACCAGGCTGGCATAGGCCGCGGCCAGGTGGACCGGGCTGGAGGACAGCCCGTGGCCATAGGAAATCGTCATGGTCGAAATCTCGGACCAGTTCGGCGGCAGCAGCGGCCGGCCGGTCGGGGCCTCGATCATTTCCAGCGGCGTCGGCTCCAGAAAGCCGAGCCGGTCCAGAAAGTCGCGCTGCCGGTCGGCGCCGATCATCATCGCGATGCGGGCGGTGCCGATGTTGGAGCTTTTGACGATCACGTCGGTGACGCTGAGTTCGGGCCCGTAGTTGCGGAAGTCGCGGATCCGGAACCGGCCCCAGGTCAGCGGGCCGCTCGTGTCGATCATGGTCGCGGGGTTGATCAGGCCCAGTTCCAGCGCCTGGGCGACGGCGAAGGGCTTGAAGACGCTGCCCAATTCATAAACACCCTGCACCGCGCGGTTGAACAGCGGGCTGTCGGACTGGTCGCCCTCGGTCAGCACCCGGGGGCGGTCGTTGGGATCGAAATCGGGCAAGGACGCCATGGCGATGATCTCGCCGGTATGGATGTCCATCAGCACCGAAGAGGCGCCCTTGGCGCTCATCAGCATAATGCCGCCTTCAAGCACCCGTTCGGTCGCCGCCTGCACGGTAAGGTCGATCGACAGCTGCAGCGGGCGGCCTTCGTTGGCCGGATCGCGCAGCAGGTCGTCGAAGAATTTCTCGACCCCCGCGACGCCGATCACCTCGGCCGCGTTCACATCCTCGCGGCCATAGGAGGCGCCGCCCAGGATATGCGCGGCCACCGGGCCGTTGGGATAGAGCCGCATTTCGCGCGGGCCGAAATAAAGGCCCGGTTCGCCGATATCGTGGACCGCCTGCATCTGTTCGGGGCTGACCTCGCGGCGCAGCCAGACAAAGCGGCGGGTGCCGGTGAAATCCTCGGTCAGCCTGTCGGCATCGAGTTCGGGAAAGATCGCCGCCAGTTCGGCCGCGGCGCGGCGCGGTTCGACCATTTCGTGGGGATGGGCATACAGGCTGTAGGTGGCCATGTTGGTGGCCAGGATGCGCCCGTTGCGGTCGACGATGTCGGCGCGCTGACCGATGATCGGGTTGCCGATGGCGACGGCGCGGGGTTCCTCGGGTTCCGAGGCGGCCAGCATCGCCCAGCGGCCGCCGATCACGGTGAAGGCGGCAAAGAACATCAGCCCAAGAACCAGCAGGCGCCCTTCGGCGCGTTGCCGGGCGCGGTCACGGTCGGCCTCATGGCGCAGGCGCTTGTTCTCGGCCTCGATCGCGTCGGGATTCTGGCCGGTGTCCCGGGCGCGCAGGATACGGGCGAGCGGGCGAAGGGGGGTGCGCATTCTCAGAGCGGCTCCATTCCGGCGTTGTCGGAGGACAGTTCGATCGGTTCGGTGATCGCCGGCAGCGGCAGCGGCGGATAGGCGATCTGTTCGATCCGGCCGAAGGCTTCGGGCATGATCGGCAACAGGCCCAGCCGGTCGAAATTCAGTTCGGCCAGGTCGAGCAGCCGATCGGGGCGGTTCAGATAGGCCCATTCGGCGCGCAGCACCGCCAGCCGTTCATGGGCCGCGCCGATCTGCGAATGCAGGGCGCGGGTCTGCTTGATCGCGGCCTGGGTCCTGTAATTCTCGGTATAGGCCCAGAAGGCCAGGCCGATCACCACCATGGCGGAAACGATATAAAGGATCGTGCGCATCACGTCTGTCCCTTGAGCCTGGGCATGCCGATCGCCGCACGGTCGACCGGCGCGGCGGGCGCATCGGTGCGCCGGGCCACGCGCAGCTTGGCGGACCGGGCCCGCGGATTGGCTGCCACTTCGGTCTCCGAAGGGGCGGTCGCCTTGCGGGTCGGCACCTCGAAGGCCGGTTTTTCCCGTTCGATATCCGGGGCGTAGCGGTTCGTCGTCGCCAAGCCGCCCGAGCGCGCCTGCAAGAACCGCTTGACCATCCGGTCCTCGACCGAATGGAAGGTGACGACGGCCAGCCAGCCGCCGGGTTTCAACCCCCGCTCGGCGGCCATCAGCCCGTCGGCCAATTGCCCGTATTCGTCGTTCACCGCGATGCGGATCGCCTGGAAGGACCGGGTGGCCGGGTGGCTTTGCCCTGGTTTGGGCCGCGGCAGGCAGCTTTCGATGATCTGCGCCAGGGCGCGGGTGGTGGTGATCGGCGCCTCGGCCCGGCGCGCCACGATCTTGCGCGCGATCCGGCGCGAGGCGCGTTCCTCGCCATAGACGAAGAGGATCTCGGCCAGGTCGGCCTCGCTCGCGGAATTGACGATATCGGCGGCGCTGGGGCCCTGCCCGCTCATCCGCATGTCGAGCGGGCCGTCCTTGAGGAAGGAAAAGCCGCGCGCGGCCTGGTCGAGCTGCATGGAGCTGACGCCAAGGTCCAGGACGACCCCGTCCAGGTCACGGCCATAGGCATCCAGATCGGAAAATGTGCCTTCAACCAGCGTTATCTGCGGATTTTCCGCAGCCCAGGTGGCATTTTGAAAAGCCGTCGGATCGCGGTCGATGGCGATCACATGGCTGGCCCCGGCCTCCAGCAGCGCCCTGGTATAGCCGCCGGCGCCGAAGGTGCCGTCGGCCCAGGTGCCGGCGATCGGGGCGCAGGCCTCGATCAGCGGGCCGATCAGGACCGGGATATGCGGGGCGGATGCGGCAGCGGACCCCATGGATCAGGCCCCGCCCGGCGGGTCGATCAGGGTCAGCGGATCGAAATCCTCGGGCAGCGTTTCCAGCCAGGCCTCGGTTTCGGCCGCCTCGATCCGGTCATAGGTGCCGGAATCCCAGATTTCGAAGTAATCGCCCATGGCGACCATCCTGGCCTCGCCCTCCAGCCCGATCTGCTGACGCAGGCGCTGGGGCAGGACGATGCGGCCGTCCTTGTCGACCTCGGTGCTCCAGGAATTCGACAGGATCATGCGCGAGGCGTGCTTGCGTTCAGGCGAGCCGCGCTTGAGCGCCTTGATCCCGGCCTCGATCTCTTCCATCGCCTCGATCGTATAGGCGTGCAGGCAGTTCTTGAGGTGCGGGCCATGCAGCACGACCATGCGCGGCAGGGGATTTTCGGGGCAGCGCGGATCGCCATCGACCAGAACGGCACGAAAATCGGCCGGAATCGACATCCGGCCCTTCGCATCGACCCGTTGGTCGAATGTGCCTCTGAAACTCAGACCCACTGCCCCGTGGCCCTCGCGACCCGTCCCCCGTGGTGACCCTTGAAACCGAAAACGGCGGATCGGACTGCTGCCACTGTCCGATCCGCCGCCCTCGTCCCGTCTCCGGGATGTCCGACTGCGCGCGCCACCTGGGGGGATGTCTGCTCGCTCGCGCGCCGGATCTCTTCGTTCGGAAGGGGGTGCCTGTATGAAACCTGACTATGTGTCGGTGGGGTCGTTTGCTGCCCCGTATTTGTCTGCCCGTCTTCCTTGGAGATGTTGATGCCATGGGAATTCATGGGAGGCAAAGGTTTTTTTGGGAAACCATGGCACAAGATGGTGTTCTGCGGGGGTTCCGCAGACAAGATATGGATGAGATGGACGCGGTTTTGCGGATATAAAGGGTCATGGCTAACCGAAACCACAATATGTAGTTTAGGCCGGAGAGTGCCAGAGTGTTCCAGATTTTTCCGGCGGATCGCCGGGATTTCCCCGAAAACCGCCTTAGGTCGACTGGATTCGAGGGAAACGGGCCGGTTTCACCGGCCCGTGATTCGCGGAATCAGCGTCGGTTCCAGGATTTCCCGGGCCTGGCTCAGCCCAGACCGTCGTCGATGAACCGTCGCGCCAGAACGCGATAAGCCTCGGCCACCGGACCGTCGCCCGCGGCCACCGGCCGGCCCTCGTCGCCGCCGATCCGGGTCGCCAGGTCGACCGGAAGGGCGCCCAGGAACGGCAGGCCCAGGCGCTCGGCCTCGGCCCGGACGCCGCCATGGCCGAAGAGATGCGCCTCGTGCCCGCAATCGGGGCAGATATATACGGACATGTTCTCGACCAGGCCCAGAACCGGGGTCTTGAGCGTTGCGAACATGTCCAGGGCCTTGCGCGCATCCAGCAGCGCCACGTCCTGCGGGGTGGACACGACGACCGCGCCGGTCAGGGCGAATTTCTGGCACAGGGTCAGCTGCACATCGCCGGTGCCGGGCGGCAGGTCGACGATCAGCACGTCCAGCGCGCCCCAGGCCACCTGCCCCATCATCTGCTGCAGCGCCCCCATCAGCATCGGGCCGCGCCAGATCACCGCCTTGGCCGGATCGACGAGAAAGCCGATCGACATCAGCGTGACCCCATGGGCGTGCAGCGGTGCGATGGTTTCGCCATCGGGCGAGGCCGGCCGGCCGCTCGCCCCCATCATCCGCGGGATCGAGGGGCCCAGGATATCGGCATCGAGCAGCCCGACACGCCGCCCCTCCCGCGCCAGGGCGACGGCGAGGTTGGTGGACAGGGTCGACTTGCCCACGCCGCCCTTGCCCGACCCGACGACAATGATCCGGTCGACCCCCGGCACGGCGACGGGACCGGCCTGGGGTTTGGGATGGCGCCCGATCTGCAGGCTGGGCGGCTCCCGGGGCGGCTCCCGGGGCGGCTCCCGGGGCGGCTCCTGGTGCGGCTTCGGGCGTGGCGCCGGCGCCGGGCCATGGGCGGTCAGCACCGCCGAAACGCGCGCCACACCGGGAAGGGCCGCCACCGCGGCCTCGGCGGCGATGCGCACCGGGTCGAGCGCCCGGGCCGCAGCGGGATCGGGCGCCTCGATCACGAAGCGGACGGTATCGCCCTCGACCGCAAGGGCGCGAATCAGATCGGCCGAAACCGGGTCGCCCCCACCGGCAAGCGGCACGGCGCGCAGGGCGGTCAGGACATCGTCCCTGGTCGGGGGCATTTACTTACCTTTCGGTCAAATGTTCGCAAACCGCCGACAATATATGCAATGGCCACCAAACATTCAGCACTCGGAATTCTGACGCTACGTCAGCGGTAACATTTCTTACAACCATATGACAATCCACGCTTTTTCCCATGCATTTGCTGCATGGCAGCATTGACGAGAAGACGCATTGTGCAGGCGCAGCATTCGCTTATCTTCAGTCTCGACGGGGGCAGAAACGACCCCAAGAGCACAGACGCTCGGACGAGCAGAAAGAGACGAGACACGATCATGGCCTATGCCAGCACGAATATCCACGGCACCAAAGCCGAAGCCCGCGGTTTCTTCGCTGCCCTGCGCAGCCGGATGGAAAAGCGCCGGATCTATCGCAACACCTTCAACGAACTGGCCGCGCTGAGCGACCGCGAACTGGACGATCTGGGCCTGCACCGGACGATGATCCAGGGCGTCGCCTACCACGCCGCCTATTCGATCTGAGATACACGGGATCGGGTCGCGCCTCTCCTCCTCCCTTGGCGCGATCTGACTGGCCCCCTGCCTCTCCTCCTCCCTGGCAGGGTGCCGAACTTCAGAAGCGGCGGCGCCTCTCCTCCTCCCTGGCGTCGCCGCGACTGAGACGGAATTGACGGATCGACCGGCCTCTCCTCCTCCCAGGCCGGGCGAGACCTGAGGCGGCCGGGCCTTCCTCCTCCCTGGCCCGGTCGCCGCACAGGTCACATCTTCGGACGGTCTCTCCTCCTCCCTGACCGGACGAAATCGAACGGCGGCGCCTCTCCTCCTCCCTGGCGTCGCCGTTTCCTTTTCAGCCCCGCAGATCCTTGGAACTTTCCATCACCATGTAGCTGGTGATCGACCGGACATGGGGCACGGTGCCCAGGATGTCGGTATGGAACGCCTTGTAGGCGGCCAGGTCCGCGGTTTCGACCCGCAGCAGGTATTCGAAGGCGCCGGCGATATTGTGGCATTCGACCACCGGGTCGGCACTGGCCATCGCCGCTTCGAAACCGAGCTGCGCCGCCTTGGTGTGTTCCGACAGGCCGACCGCGACATAGGCGACAAAGCCGCGCCCGCTGAGCACCGGGTCGAGCCGGGCGCCATAGCCGCGGATCACGCCGCGCCGCTCCAGGTCCTGCACCCGGCGCAGGCAGGCCGAGGGGGACAGGCCGACCCGATCGGCCAGGTCGAGATTGGAGATGCGGCCATTGCGGCGAAGTTCGCGCAATATCCTGCGGTTCGTAGCATCCAGATCGGTCATGGATTGCATGATACGGCGGATTCCCCGCAAGATTGCAATTTCATTCGGCCTGTTTCGCGGCAATGTTGCGCCATGTATACCGAAATCCTTCTGCCGCTGGCGACCTTTTGCGCCATCACCCTGTTCACCCCGGGGCCGAACAACGTGATGCTGATGGCCTCGGGCGCCAATTACGGGTTGCGCCGATCGGTGCCCCATGTCGCCGGCATCGCGATCGGGCATTCCTTTCTGGTGCTGATCGTCGGGCTGGGCCTGGCCGAGCTGTTCCAGCGCCTGCCCGGCCTGCGCCTGGGGATGACGGTGCTCGCCATGGCCTATCTGTTGTGGCTGGCCTGGAAGATCGCCCATGCCGCCGCCCCCGGGGACGCCCATCCCGAGGCCCGCCCGCTGACCTTCCTGCAGGCGGCGGCGTTCCAGTGGATCAACCCCAAGGGCGTGTCGATGGCGATCTCGGCCCAGACCTTCTATCAGCCCGAGGGCAGCGGCTGGCGCGGGGCGGCGCTGGTCGCCGGGGCGTTCCTGCTGATCGGCACCTGTTCGGCGGTGAGCTGGGCCTGGGGCGGCACCCAGGTGCGGCGCTGGCTGTCCAGCCCCGGGCGACTGCAGGCGTTCAACTGGACCATGGCGGGGCTGCTGGTGGCCTCGATGGCGCTGATCCTGCTGCTGTAGCGCCGGTCGGAGCATGGGCGCGACAGGCGCGGCCGGCACACCGCGGCCGAACAGCGGCGGCGCCTCTTGCAGGCGAATGACCGGGCGCGCGGCCGTCATGGCCGCGACCGGCAGGATATCGCGACATCGGGAAAGATGCTGGCGAGGTCGTCCGGACCAGGGTCGAACACGGCGCCTTGGGCCACCTTGCCCGGCAGCAGGGTTTCGCAGGCGGCACCTTCGGCGAAAAGGATCTGGTGGGTCGCGCACATGACATGATGCCATCTGATGCGCGGGCAGGGCCGGATGCCGATCCCGGGCTGTCCGGCGAAGGCGCGGGCGGGCACAAGCACTTCGGGCGCGCCGAACCACAATTCGGCCTGCCAGCCGCTGACCAGCACCCGGTGCTGCTGGGACAGGCGCAACGACGTGTGATTGCCGATCGTGCCGGGGGCAAAGACCACCGGCGCCGCCCTGCCGTGCCCCCGCATGATCCTGGCGCCGGCCCAGACCAGCGGTTGCGCCCCGTGATCGCGGGTCGCGAGGGCATCACCGATGCGCAAGGTTTCGACCGGCACCGGCCCGTCCGGCGTGTCGATCCGGGTGCCGGCGGCAAAGCAGACCACCGCATCGGTGGCGGGGTCCTGATCCGCGGTCCAGAACCTGGGCGGCTGGCCGCCGCTGAAATTGTCGAAGAACCAGGTTTCCAGGTCGAATTGCGGGGTCCAGACCACCTGAACCGGGTCGCCACCGCTATCGATGCCTTCGAAGATCACGACCTGCCCGGGGCCCGTGCCGATCGGGTCCGAGCGGATCACCACCAGGTCCTGGATCGCGTCGCCGCCCTGCCCGCCCCAGCTGATGTCATAGCTGTCGCCGACGCTGAACACATAGGGCGACGAATCACCCGCCTGCGCGGTGACCACCAGGTCCTTGGTCGATGTCGGCGGATAGTCGAAATCACTGCTATCCGGACCCGAATTCACATTCGTGCCACTGGATATCGCGAATTCGTTGTCCAAGCCGTTGAACGTGACCGCCATTGGCGCCCCTTTCCGTCAACAGGCTTTCGTCGGTCAGGGTTTCCGCGGCCTTAACCGGGGGTCGGATCGGTCGAATGCGATACAGATTGTCTGATCGGGCTGTCGGCCGGCGACATCCGGTCAGAACGGCACGTCATCGGCCGCCGCGGCCGAGACGACGAATTTGGCGACCACGTTCTTGGTGCCGGCCTTGTCGAATTCGATCAGCAGCTTGTCGCCCTCGATCTCCATCACCTCGCCATAGCCGAACTTGCTGTGGAACACCCGGTCGCCGGTGGTGAAAGAGGACGACGCCGACATGTCGATGGTAATGCCTCGCGCCTCGGCGGGCTGGGCCATCGGGCGGTGCCCCGACCGGGATTGCAGCCGTTTCCAACCCGGCGAATTGTAGCCATCGGCCGCCGCCGCCCGGTCGGGCAGGTCGGATTGCGGCATGCCCCCCGCCCCGGCACCATAGCCGCCGCCATAGAGGCCCGGCGGGGTCAGAACCTCGATATGATCCTCGGGCAATTCGTCGATGAAACGCGACGGCATCTGCGATTGCCACTGGCCATAGACCCGGCGATTGGCGGCAAAGCTGATGGTGCAGATCCGTTCGGCCCGGGTGATGCCCACGTAACCGAGGCGGCGTTCCTCCTCCAGGCCCTTCAAGCCCGTTTCGTCCATGGAGCGTTGCGAAGGGAACAGCCCGTCCTCCCAGCCCGGCAGGAAGACGGCGGGAAATTCCAGCCCCTTGGCGGCGTGCAGGGTCATGATCGTGACCTTTTCGCCCTCGGCGTCGCTTTCATTGTCCATGATCAGCGAGACGTGTTCGAGAAAGCCCTGCAGGTTGTCGAATTCCTCCAAGCCCTCGATCAGGGATTTGAGGTTCTCCAGCCGGCCCGGCGCCTCTGGCGTCTTGTCGTTCTGCCACATCGCGGTGTAGCCGGATTCATCAAGGATCATCTCGGCGACTTCGACATGGGTGTCGGCCTCGTCGCGCAGCTGGCGGTGCCAGCGGTCCAGGCCCTGGACCAGTTCGCGCAGGGCGCCGCCGCCCTTGCCCTTGATCAGCCCGGCCTCGACGCACAGGCGGGCGCCTTCGACCAGGTTCACCCCGTTCGAACGCGCCGCGCGCTGGATCGTCTGCACCGCCTTGTCGCCCAGGCCGCGCTTGGGCGTGTTGACGATGCGTTCGAAGGCCAGATCGTCGTCCAGGGACACGGCCAGGCGGAAATAGGCCATGGCATCGCGGATCTCCATCCGTTCGTAGAATCGCGGCCCGCCGATGACGCGATAGGGCAGGCCGATGGTCAGGAACCGGTCCTCGAAGGCGCGCATCTGGTGGCTGGCGCGGACCAGGATCGCCATGTGATCGAGCGACATCGGCGGATGGCCACGGGTGCCGCGCTGCATCGCCTCGATTTCCTCGCCGACCCAGCGGGCCTCTTCCTCGCCGTCCCAATGGCCGATCAGCCGCACCTGGTCGCCGTCTTCGCCGGTGGTGAACAAGGTCTTGCCCAGCCGGCCCTTGTTGGCGGCGATGAGGCCGCTGGCGGCGCCCAGGATATGGCCGGTGGAGCGGTAATTCTGTTCCAGCCGCACGACATGGGCGCCCTCGAAATCCGCCTCGAACCGCAGGATGTTGCCGACCTCGGCGCCGCGCCAGCCATAGATCGACTGGTCGTCGTCGCCGACGCAGCAGACATTCCTGTGCGCCTGGGCCAGAAGCCGCAGCCACAGATACTGGGCGGTGTTGGTATCCTGGTATTCGTCCACCAGGATATAGCGGAACCAGCGCTGATACTGGGCCAGCACATCCGGATGGGTCTGAAAGATCGTCACCATGTGCAGCAGCAGGTCGCCGAAATCGGTGGCGTTCAGCTCTTTCAGGCGGGCCTGGTAGAGGGCGTAAAGCGGCACGGCGCGGCCGTCATAGGCGCTGCTTTCGGCGACGGGGACGCTGGACGGGGTCCAGGCGCGGTTCTTCCAGCCGTCGATGATGTTGAGCAGCATGCGCGCCGGCCAGCGCTTGTCGTCGATATTCTCGGCCGCGACCAATTGCTTGAGAAGGCGCAGCTGGTCGTCGGTATCGAGGATCGTGAAATTGGTCTTGAGCCCGACCAGTTCGGCATGCCGGCGCAGCAGTTTCACGCAGATCGAGTGGAAGGTGCCCAGCCAGGGCATCCCTTCGGCCGGCTGGCCCAGCAGGGTGGCGACGCGCATCTTCATCTCGCGCGCGGCCTTGTTGGTGAAGGTCACGGCAAGGATTTCATTGGGCCGGGCGGTGCCGGTCAGCAGCAGGTGGGCGATGCGCGTGGTCAGGGCCTTGGTCTTGCCGGTGCCGGCGCCGGCCAGCATCAGGACCGGGCCGTCCAGCTTTTCGACCGCCTCGCGCTGGGCCGGGTTCAGCCCGTCCAGATAGGGCGCCCCGCGGGCGGCCATGGCACGTTGCGACAGCGGGACGGCGGCCTCGAAGGCATCGTCTTCGGAATAACTGCTCATGGCCGCAATCTAGGCCAAGCCGCGCGCAAAGGAAAGCGCGCGTTCCCGCTTCGTTCCGTGCGCCGGCTGCTTTGGGTCGAAAATATCCCGGCCGGCGAGTGGCCGCAGGCGGCGGGCGGCAGCGCCCCCGTCCCACGGATGGCCGCCGCGCGCTCAGGCCGCTTCGGGGCGCTGCGGCGGCATGTCCGGGCAATGCAGCGGCAATTCCAGCTGCAGATCCGAAAACCGCATCAGGAACAGCCGCAGCATCCGGGCCAGTTGGCGGGTTTCGGCGGGGATGTCGAGGTTGCGCACCTCCTGCAGGCGGGTCCAGATCGCGGGCAGGCCGCGGACATGGGCGGCAAGGCGATGCGGCAGGGTTTCGGGCATGGCAAAGCCCATCGACCAGTTCGAGAAGATGCGGATATCGCTGTCTTCCTGGCTGAGAATCCGCATGTCGCGGTGGCGCGTATCGCGCGAGATGCGCCCGAAACAGGACAGCACCGCATCCTCGGGCCCTTCGAGCGCCTGCAGGAAGCGACCTTCGTGGAAAATCATGATCCCGCCGATCCCGTCGGCCGTGTTGCGGCGCCGGGCGGTGTCCAGGATGTCGACGATATCGGTGTCGTCGAAGCGGGCGGAACAGGCGCTGGTATAGACGATGCGCAGCATGGAACCCCTCCTTCGCTGGCACACCCCCACCCGGGATCATCCTATCCCATTCAGAGTTGATTTTCCGTGAATTCCGTCGACTCTGGTTAATCCGCGCCCGGCGCGATCACCCGCCGCACCGGTCCTTCAGGAAGGTATCGAGCCGCACCACCCGCGGATGGGTTTCGGAAAACACCGCCAGCAATTCGGTCCGTTCGGCCCGGACCTCGTCGCAGGTGGTGTCGCCGGATCCGGTGGCCTGGGGTTCGGCCGGCGGCGGCGCGGGACGCGGCGGATCGGCGATGATCGTGGCGCTGGGGCGGGGCGCCGGATCGCCGGGCGGCGCCGGGTCGCCGGGGGGCGCCGGGTCGCCGGGGGGCGCCGGATCGTCGGACTGCGCCGCCTCGCAGGCCTGCAATCGGGCGATCAGATCCAGCCGCTGGTCATGGCACAGGGCGAAGCCTTCCATCACGGTCTGCAGGCGGGCCGCGTCGTCACCGCCCTGCGCGTCGTCCTGCGCCAGGTCGGTTTCCATCTGCTCCTGCTGCCGCTGCAATTCGGCGATCAGGCGGTCGTTCTGGTCGGTCAGAACCTCGATCAGCGCGCGGGCCTGGGGGCCGGCATCGGCGGGCATGGCGATGTCCTGGGCGCCGGATGCGGGCGCCACGAGGGCAAGGCAAAGGGCGAAAGCGGGTTTCATGGGGCGATGCTCCGGGCCTGGGTCCGATCCTGCCACCACGCATGCCTGCGCACAAGCGCCGGCCGCGAAACCCGCTGGACGCCCCCGCTGAACCCGCCTAGTTTTCTGCAACTGCAAAGACACCGACAGGGGACCAGATGGCCGATTTCAGCAAGATCCTCGTGGCCAACCGGGGCGAAATCGCGATCCGCGTGATGCGCGCCGCCAACGAATTGGGCAAGAAGACCGTCGCGGTCTATGCCGAAGAGGACAAGCTGGGCCTGCACCGGTTCAAGGCCGACGAGGCCTACCGGATCGGCGAGGGGCTGGGCCCGGTCCAGGCCTATCTGGCGATCGACGAGATCATCCGCGTGGCCCGGGAAAGCGGTGCCGATGCGATCCATCCCGGCTATGGCCTGTTGTCGGAGAACCCCGATTTCGTCGATGCCTGCGACGCCGCCGGCATCGCCTTCATCGGACCCAAGGCCGCCACCATGCGCGCCCTGGGCGACAAGGCCAGCGCCCGCAAGGTGGCGATCGAGGCCGGCGTGCCGGTGATCCCCGCGACCGAGGTCCTGGGCGACGACATGGCGGCCATCGCGGCAGAGGCCGAGGCGATCGGCTATCCGCTGATGCTCAAGGCGTCCTGGGGCGGCGGCGGGCGCGGCATGCGGCCGATCCTGGGCCCGGACGAGCTCGAGACCAAGGTGCTGGAAGGCCGGCGCGAGGCCGAGGCCGCCTTCGGCAACGGCGAGGGCTACCTGGAAAAGATGATCCAGCGCGCCCGCCATGTCGAGGTGCAGATCCTCGGCGACCGGATGGGCAACATCTATCACCTGTGGGAGCGGGATTGTTCCGTTCAGCGCCGCAACCAGAAGGTCGTCGAACGCGCGCCCGCACCCTATCTGAGCCCGGCGCAGCGCGAACATCTGTGCAGCCTGGGCCGCAAGATCTGCGAACACGTGAATTACGAATGCGCGGGCACCGTCGAATTCCTGATGGACATGGAGTCGGGCGACTTCTACTTCATCGAGGTGAACCCCCGCGTCCAGGTCGAACATACCGTGACCGAAGAGGTGACGGGCATCGACATCGTCCAGGCCCAGATCATGATCGCCGAGGGCAAGTCGCTGACCGAGGCCACGGGGGTGGCCAGCCAATACGATGTGCGCCTGATGGGCCATGCGATCCAGTGCCGGGTCACGACCGAGGACCCGACCAACAATTTCATCCCCGATTACGGCCGGATCCAGACCTATCGCAGCGCCACCGGCATGGGCATCCGCCTGGACGGCGGCACCGCCTATTCCGGCGCGGTGATCACGCGGTATTACGACAGCCTGCTGGAAAAGGTCACCGCCTGGGCCCAGACCCCCGAAGGCGCGATCGCGCGGATGGACCGGGCCTTGCGCGAATTCCGCATCCGCGGGGTGTCGACGAACATCGCCTTCGTCGAGAACCTGCTGAAGCATCCGCAGTTCCTGTCGAACGAATACCACACCAAGTTCATCGACGAGACGCCCGAACTGTTCGATTTCAAGCCGCGCCGCGACCGGGCGACCAGGATCCTGACCTATATCGCCGACATCACGGTGAACGGGCATCCCGAAACGGCGGGCCGCCCCCTGCCCCCGGCCGAGGCCCGCCCCCCGAAGCCGCCGGTGCCGCTGACCGACGCGCCCCGCCCCGGCACCCGGCAGATCCTGGACCAGTTCGGCCCCGAGGCGCTGGCCGACTGGATGAAGGACCAATCCCAGGTCCTGATCACCGACACCACCATGCGCGACGGTCATCAGAGCCTGCTGGCCACGCGGATGCGCTCGATCGACATGATCCGGATCGCGCCGACCTATGCCGCCAACATGGCCGGGCTGTTCAGCGTCGAATGCTGGGGCGGCGCGACCTTCGACGTGGCCTACCGGTTCCTGCAGGAATGCCCCTGGCAGCGGCTGCGCGACATCCGCAAGGGCATGCCCAACATCCTCACCCAGATGCTGCTGCGCGGCTCCAACGGGGTCGGCTACACCAATTACCCCGACAACGTGGTGCAGTTCTTCGTGCGTCAGGCCGCCGCCAGCGGGGTCGACGTGTTCCGCGTCTTCGACAGCCTGAACTGGGTCGAGAACATGCGTGTGGCCATGGATGCGGTCATCGCCAATGAAAAGGTCTGCGAAGGCACGATCTGCTATACCGGCGATCTGGCCGATCCGGCGCGGTCGAAATACGACCTGAAATATTATGTCGGCATGGCCAGGGATCTGGAGGCCGCCGGCGCCCATGTGCTGGGCCTCAAGGACATGGCCGGGCTCTTGAAGCCGACCCAGGCGGGCATGCTGATCCGGGCGCTCAAGGATGCGGTCGGCCTGCCGATCCATTTCCACACCCATGACACCAGCGGCGCGGCCTGCGCCACGGTTCTGGCCGCCTGCGAGGCCGGGGTGGATTGCGTCGACGCCGCGATGGATGCGCTGTCGGGCAATACCAGCCAGCCCACCCTGGGCTCGATCGTCGAGGCGCTGCGCCATACCGACCGCGATACCGGGCTGGACCCGCAGGCGATCCGGGCGATCTCGAACTACTGGGAGGCGGTGCGCGAACATTACGCGGCTTTTGAGTCCGGCATGCAGGCGCCGGCCTCCGAGGTCTATCTGCACGAGATGCCGGGCGGGCAGTTCACCAACCTCAAGGCCCAGGCGCGGTCGATGGGCCTTGAGGAGAAATGGCACGAGGTCGCCCAGGCCTATGCCGATGTGAACATGATGTTCGGCGATATCGTCAAGGTGACGCCCAGTTCCAAGGTGGTGGGCGACATGGCGCTGATGATGGTCAGCCAGGGGCTGAGCCGCGCCGATGTGGAGAACCCGAAAAAGGACGTGTCCTTCCCCGACAGCGTGATCGACATGATGCGCGGCAACCTGGGCCAGCCGCCGGGGGGGTTCCCGGACGCGATCGTCAAGAAGGTGCTCAAGGGCGAGGCGCCCAATACCGAACGGCCGGGCAAACATCTGAAACCGGTCGACCTGGAGGCGGTCCGCGCCGAAGCCGCCGACAAGCTGGGCCGCGACCTGGATGACGAGGATCTGAACGGCTATCTGATGTATCCCAAGGTCTATGCCGATTACGCCGCGCGCAATGACACCTATGGCCCGGTGCGTACCCTGCCGACCCGGACCTTTTTCTACGGCATGGAACCGGGCGAAGAGATCGCCGCCGAGATCGACCCGGGCAAGACCCTGGAAATCCGGCTGTCCGCGGTGGGCGAAACCAACGAGGAAGGCGAGGTCCGGGTGTTCTTCGAACTCAACGGCCAGCCGCGCACGATCCGGGTGCCGGACCGCAAGGTGACGTCGGCCACCGCGACGCGGCCCAAGGCCGAGGTGGGCAATGACGCCCATGTCGGCGCGCCGATGCCCGGGGTCGTCGCCTCGGTCGCGGTCGGTGCCGGGCAGACGGTCAGCCAGGGCGATCTGCTGCTGACCATCGAGGCGATGAAGATGGAGACCGGCCTGCATGCCGACCGCGACGGCGTGGTCAAGGCGGTGCATGTGACGCCGGGCGCCCAGATCGACGCCAAGGACCTGCTGGTGGAGTTCGAATAGGGGCGCGATGTCCGCTTTGCGGGCCGATGCGGACAAGGCCCGGCCCGAATGGCACCGAAGGTGCCGGGCCATCGCCGACCCACCCCGCGGCTTGGCGACCGCCGGCACAACGAACCTCCGACACGGGTGCGAACCGGTCTTGCGCGGCGAGCACGTCGATTGCGGCCGGTGCGCGGGGGACCGCGGCCTTGACTTGGCCGGCCCGGTCGGGGACGGATTGGGCAACCCGACGCAGGAACCCGCCATGATCCGACTGATCGCCGCCGTCCTGATCGCCGCCCTGCCGCTGGCCGTCCTGGCCCAGGGCGACCCGGTGATCGGCTTCGAGGATTCCGACACCACGATGAACACCGCGATGGCCACGGCGCAGGCCACCTTGCCCGTCTTTCTGGCCCGCACGACGGATGCCGAGGGCTACGGCGTCAAGGGCGCGTCGGTCAAGGTCGCCTTTCCCGACGATTTCGGCGGGGCCGAGGTCATCTGGGTCGGCCCGTTCCTGTGGGATCGCGGGCGTGCCTTCGCCGGGCTTCTGGCGAATGAGCCGCGCGCCCTGGGCGACCTGCGCGCCGGCGACCGGGTCGCGTTCACGACCGACATGATCCGCGACTGGTCCTGGACCGGGCCGCAGGGGCGGATCTGGGGCAACTACACCACGCGGGTCATGCTGGAGCAGATGGACGACACCACCCGCGCGGAACTCGGCGCGGTCCTGTCGCCCGCGCCCGTCCCGCCGGACTGGCAATAGGGGCCGCCACCGCGGCCCCGTCGCGCCGGATCAGCGGTCTTTCCCGATGTCCGACAGGTTCAGCGTGGTCGATTGCGTGCCCGGCCCGAAGGCGCCGGCATGGATGTCATGGATCCCGTCGGCGGCGCCATCAAAGGCCTGGCCGGCAATGGGGCCAGCCGCGGACCCGGCGTTGAAATGGCGCGGCAGGGGGCCGGCCCGGGGGCGGATCCGGTCCTCCGGCGCAGCGGTGAAAGGGCTGGTGCCGCCCGCGCCCCGCCGGGCCGGCCGGATCGGCCCGCCGGCTGACACCGTGACGCTGTGCGGATCGGGCGGGAAACCCGCGCCCGGATCCGCGTCGCCGAAGGTGCCCGCCGGTTTGGCGCTCCGGGCCGATACGGCCGCCGGGACGATGCCCGTCACGGCGGCCGGACGGGCGCGAACACCGGCCGCTATCGCTTTGCACATCGGCACGAATGACCCTTTCGTTGACGTTTTCCGCCCGGTCATTCGCGGCGCCACCCGACGTCAAGCGCCCCCGGCCGACCGCAGCCTGGCCGCGAACAGGGGGAAACGGCGGCGGTGATGTGAAAAAGTCGAAAAAGGCACTTGCGGCGGATCGCGCGACTTTATAAATCACCCCTCACGAATGACAGAGCGGGTGTAGCTCAGGGGTAGAGCATTACCTTGCCAAGGTAAGGGTCGTGAGTTCGAATCTCATCACCCGCTCCATTCGTGCCTTTCCGAACCGATGATGACGACCGGCCGCTTGCGCCCCTTGCGCGCGCGTCGTGCCGGCGCCAATGTCGCGCCATGCGCCTTGCCCTGCCCTTGCTGCTGTTGGCCAGCCCGGTCGCGGCGGATATCCCCCGGCCCGATCCGGTGACCGATGCCGATTACGCCCCGGTCCGGATCGACGAGGCCGAACTGGGCCGGCTGCTGTTCTACGACCCGATCCTGTCGGGCAATCGCGAGGTCGCCTGCGCGTCCTGTCACCACCCGGAGTTCGGCACCGGCGACGGGCTGTCACTGGGCCTGGGCGATGGCGGCACCGGGCTGGGACCGGCGCGAGAGATGTCGGCCGACAATCCGCCCGAACAGCGCATTCCCCGCAACGCGCCGGCGCTGTTCAACCTGGGCGCGCTGGAGTTCAGCCACCTGTTCCATGACGGCCGGGTCGAGGTCGACGCGGGCCGCACCGGCGGCTACCGCACGCCGATGGGGCCCGAAATGGAGGCAGGCTTTGCCTCGGCCCTGTCGGCGCAGACCATGTTCCCGGTCCTGTCGGCCGATGAGATGGCGGGCCATTACGGCGAAAACGACGTCTCGCGCGCGGTGCGGACCGGGATCATCACCGGGCCCGGCGGCGCCTGGGATATCCTGGCGCGGCGCGTGGCCGAGGTGCCGGATTACGCGGCCCGGTTCGAGGCGGTCTATGGCCTGGCCCCGGACGAGATCCGGTTCACCCATGTTTCGGACGCGATCGCGGTGTTCATGGAGTTCGAGTGGCGGTCGGACGAGGCGCCCTTTGATGCCTGGCTGCGGGGCGAGGCGCCGCTGCCGCCGCAGGCACAGGCCGGGGCCGCGCTGTTCTATGGCGCGGCGGGCTGTGCCGCCTGCCATTCGGGTCCGTTCCTGACCGATCACGGTTTCCACGCCATGGGCGACGTGCAGCTGGGCCCCGGCAAGGCCGAGCGGTTCGAGACCCATGCCCGCGACGAGGGCCGCTTTCGCGTGACCGGCGATCCGGAGGATCTGTTCGCCTTTCGCACGCCGTCCTTGCGCAATGTCGCGGCGACCGCGCCCTATGGCCATGCCGGCGCATTCCGCGATCTGGCGGCCTATCTGCGCCACCATGCCGATCCGGTCGCCGGACTGGCGCAATACGACCGCGCCCAGGCGGTGCTGCCCCCGGGCGCGTTCGACGACTGGCGGATCATGGACGACCCGGCCGAGGTCGCGGCGATCGCGACGGCGGTCAAGATCGCGCCGGTGGATCTGTCCGATGCCGATATCGCGGCGCTGGTGGCGTTTCTCGACACCCTGAGCGACCCGGTCGCGCTCGAGGGCCGGCTGGGCGTGCCCGAAACGGTGCCCAGCGGGCTGCCGGTGCCGATGCCCTGAACGGGCGGGGCCGGGCGCGGCGCGCCCCGGGCCTGACCCGGGGCCTCCACCGGTGAGGTCCCGGGTCAAGCCCGGGACGGGGCTCAGCGGATCAGCCGGTGCACTGCGCCCGCGGCCAGATCGTGGCGGGTCTCGGACCCGTCGGGCCAGGTCACCGTGACCCGTGCCACGTCCGCGTCGCCCAGCCCGAAATGCAGCGGCACCGCCTGCCCGCCCGCATGGCCGCCGCCGATGGTCAGCTGCTGGCTTTGGCGGCCCCGGCCAGTGTCGAGCGTCACCACGGCACCGATCGCAAAGGCGTTCGGCCCGGGCTGGCGCAGGTCGATCCCGATCCACTGGCCGGTGCCCGGCGTCACGTTGCGATACAGCTCCAGCGGCGCACGGCGATTGACCACCACCAGGTCGAGCCGCCCGTCCCCGTCCAGGTCCACCAAAGCCGCCCCGCGCGACCGGTCGACCGTCGCCACGCCGGCCGCCGCGGCGGCTTCGGCAAAGCGGCCGTCGGGCTGCTGCATCAGCAGGTTGTTGGGGTCCTCCATCGCCATGCCCGGCATCTGGTCGACATTGCCCTTGGCGATGAACAGATCGGCCCGCCCGTCATTGTCGACATCGCCGAATTGCGCGTGCCAGCCGGTCGAGGGGCGCCCGTCGCCGCCCGAATGGGGCCGGGTGGCATAGGTGCCGATTTCGTAGGGCGCCGGTGCATAGGTGCCGTCGGGCCGGGCGATCTGCAGCAGCTGGTCGCCCATCGAGGTCAGCATCACCTCGTCGCGGCCGTCCCCGGTCAGGTCGCGGCTGGCGATCCCCATCCCCCAGAGCGCGGGACCGTCCCAGCCATCGGCGGCGTCCAGAAACCGCTGCTCGGCGATGTCCCACATCTGTTCGGCGCCGCCGCGCACGTAATAATGCCGATCATTGGACAGCCGCAGGGTGGGCCGGTCCCGTGCATCGCGGGCCGCCAGCATCGACAGCGGGCAGAAGCCGGGCACCAGCGGCTGCGCGGCCCAGCCCGGGCCCTCGGGCCGCAACACCTGGTTGTCGTCGCAGGTGCCGAAGGGGCCGTCCGGGTCGTCGCGGTCGACGTAATTGCCGATCGCCAGGGTCGGGCGCTCCGCACCGTCCTCCCACCAGGCGGTGAAGGCGGTGGTCCAGGCCGCGCCCGCAGGCAGGCCCAGCGCCTCGGTCGCGTCCTCGAAGACGCAGTCGGGCCGGCCGCGCAGGGCGACATTGGCCCCGGCGCGCATCACGAACAGGTCAAGCCGCCCGTCGCCGTCGAGGTCCAGCGGATAGGCGCCGGTGACACCGGTCAGCGCCGGCAGCGGCGCAGGATCGAAACGCATGTCGCCGCGGTTGCGCAGCAGGATGGCCGGGGCCTCGCCCCCGGCGGCGAAAATCTCGGGCAAGCCGTCATCGTCGCAATCGAAGACCGCGACGCCGCCGCCCACGAAATGCTCCCAGCCGCCGGAATAGACATGCGGCGGCAGGCGGTCGGACAAGTCCTGGAACACCGGGCCGGCGGCGGCCCCGCCCGCGCCAAGCGCCCAGAGCGCGAAGGCCAGCGCCCTCATGCCGCCCAGTCGCCGAACAGCTGGTCGGTCAGGGCCGACAGCGCCAGGGCGGCGGCGCCCCGGGCCCAGACCGGGCTGCCCCAGGCGTGGATCTCGACCCGGGTCGGCGCGCTTTCGCCGGACAGGGTCTGGGACTGCATCTCGGCCAGCAGGTCGGTGGTGTAAAGGTAGTCGTAGTCCAGCCGCTCGCCGGACAGGATCACCAGGTTCGGATCGAACAGCTGGATCACGTTGGCCAGCCCGATCGCGAGATACCGCCCGGCGCGGCGAAAGATCGTGCGGGCGGGGCCATGCCCGGCGCGGGCCTGTTCGGCCAGCGTCGACAGCAGCGCCCGGGCCGACAGCGCCGCATCGGGCGGCCGGCCCAGCGCGGTGGCGGCCTCGCGCGCCAGGGCGTAGTCGGCCAGGTAGGCCTCCAGGCAGCCGCGCTGTCCGCAGCGGCACAGCGCCCCGTCCAGCTGCACCTTTGTATGGCCCAGCTCCATCCCCTGCCCCTTGCCGCCGCGGAACAGCCGCGAATTCAGCACCAGGCCCATGCCGACACCCTGTTCGATCGTGATCACGGCGAAATCGGGAATATCGCGCCCGACGCCGAACCACAATTCGGCCAGGGTATAGGTGTTGGCATCGTTGTCGATCTGGACCGGGGTCTGCAACCGGTCGGCCAGGGCATCGCGCAGCGGCGCGTCGCGGCTGTCGATCAGCGGCGACCAGCGCACGATGCCGGCGTCGAAATCGACGATGCCGGGCAGGCCGACGCCGTAGCCGCAGACCTGGTCGGCCCCCAGTCCCGAGGCGTCGAGCAGGGCCCGGGCCAGCGCCGCGGCCTCGTCGGCCAGCGCCGCGACCGATTGGCGGCGATCGGCGCTGGGCAATTCGGCCTCGGCCCGGATATTGCCGGCCAGGTCGCAGAGCACGCCGATATGGTGTTCTTCGGCCAGTTTCATGCCGATCACGTAGCGCGCCGCCCCCACCACCTCGAGCGCGACGGGCGGACGGCCGCGGCCCTGTTCGCGGGGCCGTTCCTCGACCTCGCGCAGCAGGCCGGCGGCGATCAGTTCGGCGGTCAGCTGAGTGACCGATCCGGGGCTGACCTCGAGCGCGCGGGTGATGTCGGCCCGGGCGATATGGCCGGCGGCGCGGACGCATTCGAAGACCTGTTGGCGCAGCGGGCGTCGGTCGCTGATCGCGGGCGCGGCCAGCGGGCCGCATCCGGGGCGGTCTTCGGGCGCGGGGCGGCCCGGGGTCTGCAGATCGAAGGTCATTATGTTTTCTGCCTGAACTTTATTGCGCGCCATCCGGGCGCCAAACCCGGGATCGCACTCTCCTCCACCCGAAAACCTGGCCCGATCCTGCCCTGCCTGTCAATTTTATTTTGACACGTGAAAATATCATGGCATTCTGCCAGATGCAGGGTCAAACGACTCGCCGGCCCCGGCCCCTTGCGCCCGGGGACGCATGACTACGGGAGGAACTACATGCGTAACGCAATCATCGCCGCCGCCGTCATGGCGGCCGGTTTCAGCACATCTGCCCTTGCCCAGGACCTGACGGTCGGTGTCAGCTGGTCGAACTTCCAGGAAGAACGCTGGAAGACCGACGAGGCCGCCATCGTCGCCGCCCTCGAGGCCGCCGGCGCCACCTATATCAGCGCCGATGCGCAATCGTCCTCGGCCAAGCAGCTGTCGGACGTGGAAAGCCTGATCGCCCAGGGCGTGGATGCGCTGATCATCCTGGCCCAGGACAGCCAGGCCATCACCCCCGCCGTCGATGCCGCCGCCGCCGAGGGCATTCCGGTGGTCGGCTATGACCGCCTGATCGACGATCCGCGCGCCTTCTACCTGACCTTCGACAATGTCGAGGTCGGCCGGATGCAGGCCCGTGCCGTTCTCGAGGCCGCGCCGGAAGGCAATTACGTGATGATCAAGGGCTCGCCCACCGATCCCAACGCCGACTTCCTGCGCGGCGGCCAGCAGGAGGTTCTGCAGGACGCGATCGACAGCGGCGCCATCACCATCGTCGGCGAGGCCTATACCGACGGCTGGCTGCCGGCCAACGCCCAGCGCAACATGGAACAGATCCTGACCGCGCAGGACAATGCCGTGGACGCCGTCGTGGCCTCCAACGACGGCACCGCCGGCGGCGTGGTCGCGGCGCTGACCGCCCAGGGCATGGACGGCATCCCGGTCTCGGGCCAGGACGGCGACCATGCGGCGCTGAACCGCGTCGCCCAGGGCACCCAGACCGTCAGCGTCTGGAAGGATGCCCGTGATCTGGGCCGTGCGGCGGGTGAAATCGCCGTGGCCCTGGCCGGCGGCACGGCCATGGCCGATGTGGCCGATGCGCAGATGTGGACCTCGCCCTCGGGGACCGAACTGACGGCCGTGTTCCTGGCCCCGGTGCCTGTCACTGCCGACAATCTGGACCTGGTGGTCGATGCCGGCTGGATCAGCCAGGAGGCCCTGTGCCAGGGCGTCACCGGCGGCCCCTCGCCCTGTAACTGAGCCTGACAGAGACGGCCCGGCCGCGCCGCATCCGCGTGGCCGGGCCCCCTGATTTCCCCTGACACATCCGCGGCCCCGATGCGTGGCCCCGGTCTGCGATTGGCGGACAGATGAGCGAGACAACCGACACCGGGCAATCGCCCGCGACGCGGCGCAGCCTGCTGAAATCCCTTGAAATCGACATGCGCCTGCTGGGCATGATCGGCGCCTTCGTGATCATCGCGCTGGTGTTCAACACCCTCACCGGCGGGCGCTTCCTGACCCCGCGCAACGTCTTCAACCTGTCGATCCAGACCGTCAGTGTGGCGATCATGGCCACCGGCATGGTCTTCGTCATCGTCACCCGGCATATCGACCTTTCGGTCGGGTCGCTGCTGGCGACCTGTTCGGCGGTCATGGCGATGCTGCAGACCAACTGGCTGGTCGGCACGATGGGGCTGGAACTGGGCGATCCCGGCCTGGCCTGGCTGGCGATCCTGGGCGGGCTGATCGTGGGCACCGCGGTCGGCGCCTTCAACGGCTGGCTGGTGGGCTACCTGACCATCCCCGCCTTCATCGTCACCCTGGGCGGGCTGCTGGTCTGGCGCAATGTCGGCTGGTATCTGACCAACGGCCAGACCATCGGCCCGCTGAACGACAGCTTCCAGGTGTTCGGCGGCATTTCCGGCACGCTGGGCGCGACCTGGTCGTGGATCTTCGGCATCGTCGCCTCGCTTGTCGCGGTGCTGGGCCTGGCCAATGCCCGCCGCACCAAGATCCGCCACCAATTCCCGGTCAAGCCGGTCTGGGCCGAGATCGTCGTGGGCGCCATCATCGCCGGCGGCATCCTGGGCTTCATCGCCATCCTCAACAGCTACCAGGTGCCCGAACGGATCCTGTCGCGGCAATTCGAGGCCCTGGGCCAGCCGATGCCCGAAGGCTATCGCCAGGCCTATGGCCTGCCGATCTCGGTGCTGGTGCTGATCGCGGTGGCGGTGGCGATGACCGTGGTCGCCCGCAAGACAAGGCTGGGGCGCTACATCTTCGCCACCGGCGGCAACCCGGACGCGGCCGAACTGTCGGGGATCAACACCAGGCTGCTGACGGTCAAGGTCTTTGCCCTGATGGGCTTCCTGTGCGCCCTGTCGGCGGTCGTGGCCGGCGCCCGGCTGACCTTTCATTCCAACGATATCGGCACGCTGGACGAATTGCGCGTGATCGCCGCGGCGGTGATCGGCGGCACCGCCCTGTCCGGCGGGATCGGCACGATCTACGGCGCGATCCTGGGCGCGCTGATCATGCAGAGCCTGCAATCGGGCATGGCCATGGTCGGCGTCGACGCGCCGTTCCAGAACATCGTCGTCGGCGGGGTTCTGGTGATCGCGGTGCTGGTCGACATCATCTATCGCCGCAAGACGGGAGACACCTGATGACCGCACCCACACCACCGCTTGTCGAGCTGCGCGACATTTCGATCGCCTTCGGCGGCATCAAGGCCGTCGATCACGTCACCGTCGATCTGTTCCCCGGCGAAGTCGTGGGCCTTCTGGGCCATAACGGCGCCGGCAAGTCGACCCTGATCAAGTGCCTGTCCGGCGCCTATCGCAAGGATGGCGGCGAGATCCTGATCAATGGCGAACCGGTCGAGATCAACAACCCCCGCGACGCGCGGCGCTACAATATCGAGACGATCTACCAGACGCTGGCGCTGGCCGACAACCTGGATGCCGCGGCCAACCTGTTCCTGGGCCGCGAACTGGTGACGGCGACCGGGATGGTCGACGACGCGCGGATGGAGTCCGAAACCCGCAAGATCATGGGCCGGCTGAACCCGAACTTCCAGAAGTTCCACGCCCCCGTCTCCGCCCTGTCGGGCGGGCAGCGGCAATCGGTGGCGATCGCCCGGGCGGTCTATTTCAACGCCCGCATCCTGATCATGGACGAACCCACCGCGGCGCTGGGCCCGCAGGAAACGCAGATGGTCGCCGAACTGATCCACGAGCTGAAGAAAGACGGCCTCGGGATCTTTCTGATCGACCATGACGTGCACCAGGTGAAGGAATTGTGCGACCGCGCGGCGGTGATGAAGAACGGCAAGCTGGTGGGCGTGGTCAAGGTCGACGAGGTGACGACCGACGACCTGCTGGCGATGATCATCGCCGGCAAGACGCCCGCAGGGATCGCGGCCTGATGTTCATCGGCCTCGACCTCGGCACGTCCGGCATCAAGGCGGTCCTGATCGACGACGCCCAGGCCCTGCTGGCCGAGGCGACGGCGCCGCTGTCCGTCTCGCGCCCTCATGACGGCTGGTCGGAACAGGATCCGGCCGATTGGCTGACCGCCTGCGACGCGGCGATGCGGGCGCTGGGGGCGCAGGCCGATCTGGGCGCGGTGCGCGGCATCGGGTTGTCGGGGCAGATGCATGGCGCGACGCTGCTGGATGCGGCCGACGCGGCCCTGCGGCCCTGTATCCTGTGGAACGACACAAGGTCAGCCAAGGAGGCCGCCGCGCTCGACGCCGATCCGGAGTTTCGCAGCGTCACCGGCAATATCGTCTTTCCCGGCTTCACCGCGCCGAAACTGGTCTGGGTCGCGCGGCACGAGCCCGACATCTTCGCCCGGGTCGCCAAGGTCCTGCTGCCCAAGGATTTCCTGCGCCTGCACCTGACCGGGGATCACGTGGGCGAGATGTCGGACAGCGCCGGCACCGCCTGGTTCGACACCGGCGCGCGGGACTGGTCCGACAGCCTGCTGGCCAAGACCGGCCTCAGGCGCGCCCACATGCCGCGGCTGGTCGAGGGCTCCGCGGTGTCGGGCATTCTGCGCAACGCTCTGGCCGCCGATTGGGGCCTGCCCGAGGGGGTCGTGGTCGCCGGCGGCGGCGGCGACAATGCCGCCAGCGCCGTGGGCGTGGGCGTGGTCGAGGCCGGGACGGCCTTTGTCAGCCTCGGAACCTCGGGGGTGCTCTTCGCGGCCTCGGACGCCTATCAGCCGGACCCGGCCAGTGCCGTGCACACCTTCTGCCACGCCCTGCCCGGGCGCTGGCACCAGATGGGCGTGATCCTGGCCGCGACCGATGCGCTGAACTGGCTGGCGCGCACCCTGGGCGCCGAAGCGGCGGCGCTGACTGCAGATCTGGGCCCGCTGCAGGCGCCCGGCCGGCCGCTGTTCCTGCCCTATCTGGGCGGCGAACGGACGCCGCATAACGATGCCCATATCCGCGCGCAGCTGCTGCACCTCGATCACGCCACCGACCGCGCCGCCCTGACCCGCGCGGTGCTGGAGGGCGTGACCCATGCCTTCCGCGACAGTTTCGACGCGCTGACCGGCACCGGTACAAGGATCGAGCGGCTGATCGGCGTCGGCGGCGGATCGAAATCCGACACCTGGGTCCAGGCCATCGCCACATCGCTGGGCCTGCCGGTGGAATTGCCCGAGGCCGGCGATTACGGGGGCGCCTTCGGCGCGGCCCGGCTGGGGCTGATGGCCGCGACCGGTGCGGGCGCCGAAATCGCCGCCCCGCCGCCCATCGCCCGGGTGATCGAACCGGTGACGGCGCTGCACGGCGCCTTCATCGAGGCCCATGCCCGCTACCGCGCCGCCTATACGGCGCTCAAGACCCTGTGACAGAAAGGACGCCCCCCATGACGACCGGATTCTTCGGCGACATTCCGACCATCCGCTACGAAGGCCCGGACACCGACAACGCGTTCGCCTATCGCCATTACGACCCCGACGCGGTCGTGCTGGGCAAGCGGCTGGAGGATCACCTGCGCTTTGCCGTCGCCTATTGGCACAGTTTCGCCTGGGAAGGCGGCGACCCGTTCGGCGGGCGCACCTTCGAACGGCCCTGGTATCCGCAGGACGACATGAAGATGGCCAAGCTGAAGGCCGATGTCGCCTTCGAGATGTTCGCCCTTCTCGGCCAGCCGTTCTTCTGCTTTCACGACGCCGATGTGCGCCCCGAAGGCGCGACCTTCGCCGAAAGCCGCGCCCGGCTGGAGGAGATCACCGATTATTTCGGCCAGAAGATGGAGGACACCGGCACCGGGCTGCTTTGGGGCACCGCCAACCTGTTTTCCAACCGCCGCTTCATGTCCGGCGCGGCGACCAACCCGGATCCCGAGGTCTATGCCTATGCCGCCGCCACGGTGAAATCCTGCCTCGACGCGACGCAGAAGCTGGGCGGGCAGAATTACGTCCTGTGGGGCGGGCGCGAAGGCTACGAAACCCTGCTGAACACCGACCTGCGCCGCGAACGCGACCAGTTCGGCCGCTTTCTGGCCATGGTCTGCGACTATGCCGACAAGATCGGGTTCACCGGCGCGATCCTGATCGAACCCAAGCCGCAGGAACCGACCAAGCACCAGTATGATTACGACGTGGCCACGGTCCATGGCATGCTCCAGGAGTTCGGGCTGGAGGATCGGGTCAAGGTCAATATCGAACAGGGCCACGCGATCCTGGCCGGGCACAGCTTCGAACATGAACTGGCGCTGGCCGCGTCGCTGGGCATCTTCGGGTCGATCGACATGAACCGCAACGATTACCAGTCGGGCTGGGACACCGACCAGTTTCCGAACAATGTCCCCGAAGTCGCGCTGGCCTATTACGAGGTGCTGCGCGCCGGCGGGTTCACCACCGGCGGGACCAATTTCGACGCCAAGCTGCGGCGCCAGTCGCTGGACCCCGAGGATCTGATCCTGGCCCATGTCGGCGGCATGGATACCTGCGCCGCGGGGCTCAAGGCCGCGGCCCGGATGCTGGAGGACGGCAAGCTGGAAGCGGCCCGCGCGGCGCGCTATGCCGGCTGGAACGGCACCGACGTGCTGTCGTGCGACCTCGAAACCCTCGCCGCCCGGGTCGAGGCGCAGGGCCTGGACCCGCAGCCGCGCTCGGGCCGGCAGGAACGGCTGGAAAACCTGGTGAACCGCTACCTCTGAGGGTGGCAGGCCCGCCGCCCGGGTCGGAAATACCCGACTTTGTCCGAAGGGTGTTTGCGTGCAAGATCCGCCAAGGGTTTTTCCGACAACGAGGGTTCGACATGATGGATTTCAGCCTGGCCACGTCGTTTGCGATCATGCGCAAGACGATGCCGTTTCTTCTGTTCCGCATGGCGGTCTATTTCGGCATCGCCGTCGCCTATGTCCTGGCGACCGGCGCCGGGGCCGGCATCGGCTGGGGGGTCGGCGCCTTCGGCGACGAGGATTTCCGCGCCGGGGCCACGTTCTACGGCGCCCTGGGCGGGCTGGGGCTGACCGCCGGCGTGATCTATTTCCTGCGCGAATACATCCTTTACATCGTCAAGGCCGGCCATATCGCGGTGATGGTCGAATATCTCGACGGCAATACCGCGCTGCCCGAGGGCCGCGGCCAGATCGAACATGCCCGCAAGGTGGTCAGCGAACGTTTCGCCGAATCCTCGGTCCTGTTCGGCATCGACCAGCTGGCCAAGGGGGTGATCAATGCGATCACCGGGCTGATCCAGGGCATCCTGAACTTTCTGCCGATCCCCGGCCTGAACAAGGTGATGGGCCTCGTCCGCGCCTATCTGCGCGTCGCCGTGGGGCTGGTCGACGAGGTGATCCTGGCCCATGCGATCCGCTCGCGCTCGGACAACCCGTGGCAAAGCGCCAAGGAGGCGCTGGTGCTTTATGGCCAGAACGGCGGGCCGATGCTCAAGAACGCGGCCTGGCTGACGCTGATCGTCTACGGCCTGTCGCTGGTGGTGTTCCTGGTGATGCTGGCCCCGGCGGCGCTGGTGGTCTGGCTGTTGCCGGGGGCCTGGTCGGCGGGCGGTTTCGTCTTTGCGTTGATCTTCGCCTGGGCGGTGAAGGTCGCGCTGATCGAACCTTTCGCCATCGCCTGCCTGCTGCAAGCCTTTTTCAAGGTGACCGACGGCCAGACCCCGAACCCCGAATGGGAGGCCAAGCTGGAGGGCGCCTCGAGCAAGTTCCGCCGCCTCGGTGAACGGGCGGTCGGCTGGGTGAGTGGCGGCCGGGCGGGCGCGGCCGGGCCGGACAGCCCGACCACCGGGCAAAGCCAACCCAGCCAGGGCTGAGAACCGCTACAGCAGCGGCACCTGCGGCGCGGCGTCGCGCGGCAGGGCACCGGTGACGCGCGGGTCGTCGAACACCTCGACCGAGCGGCGGAAGGGCACGAACCCCATCGCCCGGTAAAAGGGCAGCGCGGCGGGGCTGTCCAGCGTGCAGGTATGCAGCCACAGCCGGGTGACGCCGGGCGTGGCAAAGGCGGTCTGGATCGCGTGGAACATCAGCCAGCGCCCGATCCCCTGCCCCACCGCCTCGGGCACCAGGCCGAAATAGGCGATCGCGCACGCGCCTTGGGTGGCGAAATCCAGCTCCAGGATGCCCAGGTCGCCCTTTGGCCCTTGCGGCAGGAACAACCGCGTCGTCGGGGCATGCAGCCGCGCCGCCAGCGCCTCGGGCGTCAGCCGCAGCCGCGCGGCCCAAAGCCAGCCGGAGCCCACCGCGCGAAACAGCGCAAGGTAGCGGGCCGGGTCGATCCGGGCGACCTCGTCCAGCCTGACCGGCAGGTCGGGCACGGCGGCTTGCATCGGCGGCGCCGTCATTTCCAGATGCGTGACCACCGCTGCCAGCTTGCCCGGCGCGATGGGATGATCGCCGTCCTGCAGCATCGTCGTCCCCTGTCGCAACGGTCGGACGCTGCCATGCGGCCGGGCCGGGCGCAACGGTCACAGCCGCGCCTTTTTCACGGCTTTGCCACAATTCCGCCCGCAGGAAACGGTTCAATAACCAAGACAGGCAAGAATTGTTTCCGCAGCCACGCGGAACCCGAAGCAGGAGCGAAGCATGCCGATCGTGACGATGGCCGGGTCCGACGCCGTGGCGTCGATGAAGGCGAACCCGGAAGCGAAATGGCCCAGGCGCAGCGGCACCACCCGGGTCTTTCCGGTGGCCAAGCCTGCCTTCACACCCGCCTTTTCGCTGACCCCGGGCGAAACCGTCTTTACCATCGGGTCGTGCTTTGCCCGCAATGTCGAACGGGCGCTCAAGGCGCGCGGGTTCCGGTTGCCGGCGCTGGATGTTCTGGCCGCCGATCCGGACTTCGAAACCGTCGGCAGCCGGGTGCTGAACAATTACGGCGCGCCCTCGATCCTGAACGAGCTGCGCTGGGCCTTCGCCGAGGAGGGCGACATCGACGAGGCCGCGCTGTTCTACCAGCTGGGCCAGTCCTGGGTCGATCTGCACCTGCAGAACACGATGAAACCCACGGACCTGGACACGCTGCGCCTGCGTCGGCGCGCGATCCGGCAGGCCTATCGCTCGATCGCCGGGTGCAACGCGGTGATCATCACCCTGGGCCTGTCCGAGGTCTGGTTCGACAAGGCCACGGGCTATTACCTGAACATGGCGCCGCGCCGGGCGATGCTGCGGGCCGATCCCGACCGGTTCGAACTGCATGTGCTGAGCTATGACGAAACCCGCGCCATGCTGTTCGAGGCGGTCGAGCTGATCCGCCGCCACGGGCGCCCGGGGATCCAGGTCCTGCTGACGGTCAGCCCGGTCCCGCTGACCGCGACCTATCGCGACCAGGACGTGATGGTGGCCAATTCCTATTCCAAATCGGTGCTGCGCGCCGCCGTCGAAGAGGTCGTTCAGGCCCATGATTTCGTGGGCTATTATCCCAGTTTCGAAAGCATCACCCTGAGCCCCCGCCCCGAGGTCTATGTCGAGGACGAGGTGCATGTGACCCAGGAGATCATCGACCTGAACATCGGCCGCATGGTCGCCGCCTATACCGGCGAGGACGAGGCCCTGACCGAGGATGCGGCGCTGTCGCAGCTGGAGACCTGGATCAGCCGGCCGCGGCTGGGTTTCGAGAAACTTACCCAGAATATCGACCTGTGCCGCAACCCCGAGATCGCCACCGCGCTGGTCGAATGCGCCCTGGGCGTCGGCCGGCCCGATGTGGCCGAGGCGGCGCTGCCGCTGGCCGAGGATCCCAGCGGCATCCGCCGGGCGATGCTGCACCTGGCCGCCGAAGACCATGCCGCGGCCCTTGCCGCGCTCAAGGACAAGCCCGCCGAGGCGCGGCTTCTGGGCAAGTATTTCGCCCTGCGGATCCGCGCCAATGCCGCCCTGGGCCGGTTCGCCCATGCCTCGGTCGCGGCGCGCGACTGGGCGGCCGAGACACCGAATTCGCCGGCCCCCTACCGGATCCTGGCCGAGGCGCTGAACGCCGCCGACGACCCCGACGGGGCCGCGGCCGCCTATGCCCGCGCCGTCAAGATCTCGGGCGGGGCGTCGGGCCTGGTGCTGGATTATGCCGAGTTCCTGCTGGCCCGGGGCCAGGCCGACAGGGCCCGCGACCAGGTGGCGGAACTGCGCGCCGGGTCGGACCGCGACGAACGGCGGCGCCAGCGCCTGCTGCAGGCCTGCTGACGCCGCCCGACGCCCGCGCCTATTGGCGCGTCAGAAGCGTGCCGTCCTCGAGGTCGCGCAGGGTGTTCTGGTCGACCACCTCGACCCGCCAGGTTTCGTTGAACACCTCCGATTGCGGCATCCCGTCGGGGCCGATCGCATAGATGACCCCGGTAAAGGCGACCGAGATCGTGTCGTTCGGCCCGGGATTGGCCCGCCAGCTGCCGTTGCCCTCGACATTGACATTGCCTTGCTGGCTGCTGAAGCTGCCCTGCATCGTGTAGCTGCCGCCGGCGTCGAAGCTGACCCAAAGCTGTCCGCTGAGCCCGGACGTCGGGTCGGAGCCTTCGGTGAACCAGTCGCCCGCGATCAGAGCGGCCGGGTCCTGCTGCGGTTCGGGCTGCGGAGACGGCGACGGCCCCGGCGCCGGCCCGATCAGGCCGGCCAGGTCCTCGACCTCGGCCGCCGGGGCCCAGTCGGCCATGCCGTCCTGCCAGACCAGGGTCTGGCCGGTCAGCGTCCCGTCGGCGACCTTGGCGGTCAGCTGCGCCCGGTCATAGGGGCCGCCCGGATTGCCGTCCTCGTCCAGGAAGACCGCCAGTTGCGGCAGCGGCGGCGGGGTCGGCGCGGGGTCGTCATCGGCCGGCAGGGGCGGCGGCGTGGCGGTGTCGTCGACCGGCACCGGCGGCGGGGTGCTCTGGGCCGCCAGCATCGGCGGGACCAGCGCCAGGACCAGCGCGGCAAGCGCCGCCCGGGCCAGCATGGAAAGGGTCTGCATCGTCAATTCCTCCTGAAGGATAAGCGTCTCAAATCAATCGGTTCCGTCGGGGACAAGCTCGGGCCAGTCTCGGGCCGGGCGCCAATCCTCGGCCCCGGTCGCCCAGACCAGGGTGTCGGGGCCGCGCCCGTCCTGCGCCAGGGCGGCGCGGATGTCCTGCAGGGTAAGCGGGCCGACCGGCATCTGGCCATCGGCGTAGAACCACTCGATCGCCGCGTCCCCGTCCAGCGCGGCCAGGTAATCGGCGGCGTCCTGTTCGCCGCGCTCGGCGGCGATCTCCAGCCAGATCATGCCTTCTTCGCGACCGCCCTCGACCGCGCCCTCGACCATGGCCTGGCCCAGCATGAAGGCGGCGAAACCGTCATCGGCGGTGGCGGCGCGTTCGAGGTAGTCCTTCGCCAGATCGAAATCCTGCGCCAGCCCGCCATCGCCATAGAGGTGACCCAGTCCGAGATAGCGCAGCGACCGGGGCTGGTCGGCCTCGGCCCCGATCCGCGCCCAGCGCATGCCCGCGGCGACGTCGGCGGGGCCGTATTGCCCGGTGATCAGGATCCAGGCCAGGTTGTCGGCCGCCACCGGCTGTCCGGCCTCGGCCGCCTCGGTATACAGCGCGATCGCCCGGTCGGTATCCTGCGCGACGCCGTCCCCGGTGGCATAGGCCACGGCCAGGTCGTTCATCGCCTCGACATCGCCGGCCTCGGCCCGTGCGGTCAGCGCCGCGATGCTGTCGCCGGCGGGCATCGCCGCGGCTTCGGCCATCAGGACCGCGCCGTCGATGGTCAGGGTCAGGCCGTTCACGGTATCGATCACGATCTCGGTCGCTCCGCCGATCGGCACCGGGTTGCCGTTGACGCTGAGCGTGTCACCCGCGACCTCGACCCGGTGGCCGCCGCCTTCGAAAACGCCCCCGTCGGCAGAGGGAGAGATCGTGCTGGCGCCCTGGCTGAGCAGGGTGATGGTGCGATCGCCGATCGTCACGGATTGGCTGGATTGCGCCAGCGCGGCGCCGGAGAGGCCAAGCGCCAGGCACAACGAAAGGGGTTTGAGCGGAAGACGGATCATGAAAAGACCTTTCCTGAATGCGGGACGCGAAAATGCGGGACAACAATCGGACATGCCGCCGGGACGGGCGGCTTTGAAACGAATCGAATTGACCCCGAGTGTAGCCGCCGCTCCGCACTTGGCAAAATCGCAACCGCCGGTGCTTGGCCGGGGCCCGCCAAACCCGTATAGACCGCGTCGGGCCGGACAAGGGACAACGACCATGCGCAAGGCGAAGATCAGCCGCAAGACCGCCGAGACCGAGATCAGCGTCGAGATCGACCTGGACGGGACCGGCGCCTATGACATCGCCACCGGCGTGGGGTTCTTCGACCACATGCTGGACCAGCTGTCGCGGCATTCGCTGATCGACATGAAGGTGCGCTGTGCGGGCGACACCCATATCGACGACCACCACAGCGTCGAGGATGTGGGCATCGCTCTGGGCCAGGCCCTGGCGCAGGCGCTGGGCGACAAGCGCGGCATCCGCCGCTACGGCGAATGCGTGCTGCCGATGGATGACGCCCAGGTGGCCTGCGCGCTGGACCTGTCGGGGCGGCCTTATCTGGTGTGGAACATCGACGTGCCGACGGCGAAAATCGGGGCCTTCGATACCGAACTGGTGCGCGAATTCTTCCAGGCCCTGGCGACCCATGGCGGGATCACCCTGCATCTGGACCAGCGCCACGGGATCAACAGCCACCACATTGCCGAGGCCGCCTTCAAGGCCGTCGCCCGCGCGCTGCGCCTGGCGGTCGAGGTCGACCCGCGCAAGGCGGATGCGATCCCCTCGACCAAGGGCGCGCTGTAGCGGCGGGGCAAGGCTTGACGCCGCCCGGCTTTCGCGGCAGGTCGCGGGCATGGCGACGGTTCTGATCGATTACGACAGCGGCAACCTGCATTCGGCGCGCAAGGCGTTCGAACGCATGGCGGCCGAGACCGGGGCGGGCGAGGTCATCGTGACCTCTTTGCCCGACACGGTCGCGCGGGCCGACCGGATCGTGCTGCCCGGCGATGGCGCCTTTCCCCATTGCCGGGCCGAATTGTTCGGGATTTCCGGCCTGGCCGAGGCGATGATCGAGGCGGTCGACCGGCGCGGCGTGCCCTTTCTGGGGATCTGCGTCGGGATGCAGCTGATGGCCGCGCGCGGCTTCGAATTCGCCGAAACCCCGGGCCTGGGCTGGATCGGCGGAGAGATCCGCAAGATCGCGCCCCGCGATGCGGCCCTGCCGGTCCCGCATATGGGCTGGAACGACCTGGTGATCGACGCTGTCCACCCGGTGCTGGCGGGGATCGACACCGGCGATCACGCCTATTTCGTCCATTCCTACCAGATGGAGATGACCGAGCCCGCGCACCGGCTGGCCCATTGCGACTATGGCGGCGATGTCACCGCCATCGTCGGCACCGGCAACCGGATCGGCACCCAGTTCCACCCCGAGAAAAGCCAGGCCGCCGGGCTGCGGCTGATCGCCAATTTCCTGACCTGGCGGCCGTGACCGGGCGGGCCGTTCTCAGCTGGTCCTCGGGCAAGGATTGCGCCTGGGCGCTGCATGTCTGCCGGCGCGACGGGCTGGCCCGGATCGAGGCGCTGCTGACCACCGTGACCGAAGGGCTCGACCGGGTCGCGATGCATGGCACGCGGGTGGCGCTGCTGCGGGCCCAGGCCGCGGCGCTGGGGCTGGAGTTGATCGAGGTTCCCCTGCCCTTTCCCTGCACCAATGCCGACTACGAGGCGCGGATGGGCGCGGCCTGCGCCGCCCTGGTGGCGCGCGGCTTCGACACGATGGTCTTCGGCGACCTGTTGCTGGAGGATGTCCGCGCCTATCGCGAGGCGCAGCTGGCCGGCACCGGGCTGGCCCCGCTGTTTCCGCTGTTCGGCGCCGATACCGCCGCGCTGGCGGCCCGGATGCTGGAGGGCGGGATCGAGGCCCGCATCGTCACCTGCGACCCGACCCGGGTGCCGCAGGACCTGGCCGGGCGGCGCTGGGACGCGGCGCTGATCGCCGATCTGCCGCCGGGGGTGGATCCCTGCGGCGAGAACGGCGAATTTCACACCTGCGTCACCAACGCCCCCGGCTTTGATGCCCCGATCGCGGTCACGCCCGGCGACGTTGTGGTCCGCGACGGCTTTGCCTATGCGGACATGATCCCGGCCTGAGCCCTATTGCCGGGTCCAGACCCCGCCTTCGCGGCAGATGCCCAGCGCGCAGCCCGACACCGACAGCTGGTTGCCGGTCAGCACCAGGCGCGAATTGTAGGTCTTGTCCCGATCCGGCGCCCAGACCTTGCCGCGGTATTCATTGCCCGAATGGAGCGCGGTGTCGAAGATGATCATCCGACCGACATTGGCGCTGTCGACCTGGTTGCCATCGGCATCGAAGGCGCGCACCAACTGGCCGCACAGCAGCGCGGCATCGCCGGCGCAGGGGCCGACCTGGACCAGCCCGGTATTGCCGTTGTCGTCGGGCGCGGTGCGCCAGGTGCCTTGCAGCGGGTCGGCGGCGGCGGCGCTGGCCATCAGGCCGAGCGCGGCGCCCAGAAGCAACGTTTTCATGTCTGTCCTCCCTGGATTGGCGCGAACGGTGCCGCTGCGGGACCCCCCGATCAAGCGTGACGTGGCGTTGCATCCGCCCGGACGCGGCGGCATAAGGCGCGCGACCCGTCTGCAGGAGCCTGCGCCATGATCCTCTACCCCGCCATCGACCTCAAGGACGGCCAGGCCGTGCGGCTGATCCACGGCAAGATGGACAGCGCCACCGCCTTCAACGACGACCCGGCGGCCCAGGCCCGCAGTTTCGCCCAAGCCGGCTGCACCTGGCTGCACCTGGTCGACCTCAACGGCGCCTTCGCCGGTCAGCCGGTCAATGGCGCCGCGGTCGAGGCGATCCTGGCCGCCGTCGACGTGCCGGCCCAGCTGGGCGGCGGCATCCGCGACATGGCCACCATCGAACGCTGGCTCGACAAGGGCCTGGCCCGGGTGATCCTGGGCACCGTCGCAGTGGAAAACCCCGACCTGGTGCGCCAGGCCGCCCGCGCCTTTCCCGGCCGGGTCGCCGTGGGGATCGACGCCCGCCACGGCAAGGTGGCGACCAAGGGCTGGGCGACGGAAACGGATGTCGACGCGACCGAGCTGGCGCGCAGCTTCGAAGACGCCGGCGTCGCCGCGATCATCTATACCGACATCCTGCGCGACGGCGCCATGCAGGGCCCCAATGTCGAGGCGACCGCGGCCCTGGCCCGGGCCGTGTCGATCCCGGTCATCGCCTCGGGCGGCGTGTCGTCGCTGGCCGATCTGTCGGCATTGAAGGCCACTGGCGTGATCTCGGGCGCGATCTCGGGGCGGGCGCTTTATGACGGGGCCATCGACCTGCGGCAGGCCCTGGCCGCCCTGGCCTGACCGGGCTGAAACCGGCTATTGCGCCGCTTCGGTCAGGGTGTCGAGCGCCCCGGCCATGCGCCCCAGATAGGCCGCGTCCGACGGGATCTGCAGGCCCGACAGCATGTCGGCCGGCCCTTCCCAGGCCATCCGCACGGCGCCCTCGGCATCCTCGTAGACCAGCACCCTGAGCGGCAGGTGCAGGCCGGCCAGCGGATCATCCAGGATCGCCGGCGTGCCGATCGCCGGATTGCCGAAGATCACCAGCTGCATGTCGCCCACGTCTTCGCCGATCTGGCGCGCGCCGCCGCCATGGTCGATGACTGCGAAAACGGTTGCGCCCGCCGCTTCGATCGCGGCGCTCAGGGCGGCGACGGTCTCGGGCACGGCGCCGGAGGCGGGCCGGGTCACGACCGCCTCCTGCGCGGCGGCCGAAACCGGGTGAAGGGCCAGCAGGGCGGCGACGGACAGAACGGCAAGACGGGTCATGGGCAGTGTCTCCTTGCGGGGATAGGCTACGCCGCGACCTTGGCCCGGTGCCGCCCACACGGGCCAGACACCTTCGCGTGAACCGGCTTCGCGATGGCTCAGATCGAGCCGCCCTCGACCATGAAATTGTTCGCGCTGCACATCGCCGCGTCGTCGCTGGCCAGGAACAGCACCATCCGCGCCACATAGACCGGTTCGATCAGCACCGGCAGGCATTGCCGGCGCCGCTGCGCCTCCAGCGCCTCGGGGGTGGCCCAGAGCTCTTTCTGGCGCTCGGTCATGATCCAGCCCGGCACCACGGTATTGACCCGGATCCCGTCGCCGCCCAGCTCACGCGCCATGGTCCGGGTCAGGCCATGAACGGCGGCCTTGGCGGTGGCATAGGCCGGAAAACCCGCCCCGGCTTCCCACCAGGAATTCGAGCCCATGTTGACGATCGACCCGCCCCCGGCGCCCGCCATGCCCGGCGCCACGGCCTGGGTGGCAAAGAACATGTGCCGCAGATTGGTGTCCATCCGGTCGTCCCAATACTCCGGCGTCACCTCGCGCCAGTCATGGCGGTCGTCGCGGGCGGCATTGTTGACCAGCACCCGGGCCGGGCCGTTCGCCGCCTCCAGCGCCGCGATCCCGTCGCGCAGCGCGTCGATATCGGTCAGATCGCATTCGGCGAAAACCGCGCCGGTTTCGGCCGCCAGCGCCTCGGACCCCGCCCGGTCCCGGTCGAGGAACCCGACCCGGGCACCCTGGGCGGCAAAGGCGCGCACGATCTCGGCCCCGATCCCCGAGGCGCCCCCGGTGATCAGCACCGCACGGTCGCGCAGGCTGGGATGGATCGCGAAATCGGGCATGGCGTGTCCTCCTTGTTTCGGGCCTCTGTCCCATGGCGGCGCCCCCTTTGCAAATCCCTGTCTGCGGCGTATGACGCCCCCATGCTCAAGACCCGCATCATCCCCTGCCTCGACGTGGCCGATGGCCGCGTCGTCAAGGGCGTCAACTTCGTCGACCTGGTCGATGCCGGCGACCCGGTGGACGCCGCCCGCGCCTATGACGCCGCCGGCGCGGACGAGCTGTGTTTCCTCGACATCAACGCCACCCATGAAAACCGCGGCACGATGTATGACCTGGCCACCCGGACGGCCGAACATTGCTTCATGCCGCTGACCATCGGCGGCGGCGTGCGCAGCCACGAAGACGTGCGCGCCCTGCTGCTGGCCGGGGCCGACAAGGTGTCGTTCAACTCGGCCGCCGTGGCCGACCCGGACGTGCTGACCGAAGCCGCCCTGCGCTTCGGCTCGCAATGCATCGTCTGCGCCATCGACGCCAAGACGGTCGAGCCGGAGGATCGCGAACGCGGCACGCCGGGCCGGTGGGAAATCTTCACCCATGGCGGCCGCAAACCCACGGGCATCGACGCGGTGGAATTCGCCGTAAAAGCGGCCGAAAAGGGCGCGGGCGAGATCCTTCTGACCTCGATGGACCGCGACGGGACCAAGGCGGGGTTCAACATCGCCCTGACCCGCGCCATCGCCGACGCGGTCGGCATCCCGGTCATCGCCTCGGGCGGGGTCGGCACGCTCGACCACCTGGTCGACGGCGTGACCGAAGGCCATGCCAGCGCCGTGCTCGCCGCCTCGATCTTCCATTTCGGAACCTACACCATCGCCGAGGCCAAGCAGCATATGGCCGATGCCGGCATCCCCGTGAGGATGACATGACGATTTCCGACCTCGCCGCCACGATCGCCGCCCGCGCCGGGGCCGACCCGTCGGAAAGCTGGACCGCGAAACTGCTGGCCGACCCCGACAAGGCGGCCGAAAAATTCGGCGAAGAGGCGGTCGAGGCGATCATCGAAGCGGTCAAGGGCGACAAGGCCCGCCTGACCAGCGAAGCCGCCGATGCGCTCTATCACCTGCTGGTCATGTGCGCCGCGCGCGGTGTGACCCTGGCCGATATCGAGGCCGAACTGGCCGCCCGCAGCCACCGCGGCGGGATCGCCGAAAAGGCCGCACGCCGCTGACCGCTTCTTTGGGTCCGGAACAGCCCGGGGGACGGCGCCGTCAGGCGCGGGGGGGCCGCGCCCCCGGCCCGGCCAGCCCCAGGCGCGCGATCTCGATCTTCGGACAGCGATCCATCACCACGCGCACCCCCGCCGCGCGCGCCCGGCCCGCCGCATCCGCGTCGACCACCCCCAGCTGCATCCACATCGCCTGCAGGTCCGGCCAGCGCGCAAGCGACCTGTCGACGATCCCGCCCACCGCATCGGATCGGCGAAAGATGTCGACCATGTCCACCGCATCGGGGATGTCGTCGACACTGGCGCGCACAGGCTCGCCCAGATGCACCTGACCGGCCAGACCCGGATTGACCGGGATCACCCGGTAGCCGCGATCCTGCAGAAACCGGGCCACGCCATGGCTCGGCCTGTCGGGATTGGCGGAAAAGCCGACCAGCGCGATCACGCGCGCCGCGGTCAGGATGTCGCGAATCTGATCGTCATCGGTGCTCATTGCCCCTCCTACCCCGCCGGCGCGGCAGAAAAAAGCGCCCGGAGAAACTCCGGGCGCCCAGTCACGGAACGAGGGACAGTGAGTAGAAACGCGCAGGTTCCGTTCGCGCGCTCCTGACCCTTACCTAGGCTCGCACCGCCGCCCTTGAAGGGGCCTTCAGCAGAATGTGAACAGGTCAGTCCAGTATGTCCTCGACCACATCCCACAGCTCTTCGAAGAATTTTCGCCGCCGGCTTTTCTTGCGGCGGTCCGGACGGCGCGCCGGCGTGGCCGGGCGGGCGGGTGTCGCCGCAGGCGCAGGCGCCCGGCGGGCCTTCACCGGCATCTGCTTGAAATCATGCAGCGCCGCGCCGCAGCTCGAACAACTCAACTCGTGCCGGCCCCGGTCCAGGATCAGCGCGGCGCGGTTGCCGCAATAGCAGCAGGTGGCGATCTTCGGCGCGGGCATGCGGATCTTCCTTCACGGTTTTACCGCATATAGGGCGACCGCCGCCGCGTTGGAGACGTTGAGCGACCCGAAATCGCGGGCGAAGGGGATTTTCACCAGCGTGTCGCAGGTCGCGCGGGTCTTGTCGCGCAATCCGGGCCCTTCCGCGCCCAGCACCAGGGCGATCGGCCGGTCGCGCTGGTCCCGGGTGGCCTCGTCGATGCTCTCCTCGGCCTCTCCGGCCAGGCCCAGCACCAGATAGCCCATGGCCTTCAGCCGCTCCATGGCGTCGGCCAGGTTGGTGACCCGCAGATAGGGCTGGCGTTCCAGCGCGCCGCTGGCGGTCTTGGCCAGGGCGCCGGTCTCGGGCGCGCTGTGCCGGGCCACGGCCACCACCGCCGCGGCCCCGAACACCTCGGCCGAGCGCAGGATCGCGCCCACGTTATGCGGGTCCGTCACCCGGTCCAGCAGCACGACCCGCGCCCGCGGGCCGGCCGCACAGACCGCGTCGAGCGATCCCCAGTCCAGCGGCTTCACCTCCAGCGCCGCGCCCTGGTGCACCGATCCGGGATCGAGCGGCGCGGCGAAGCGGCGCGGATCGCTGATTTCGGGCTCGGGGCCCGCGGCCACCGCGTCGCCCAGACGGTCAAGCGCATTCCTGGTCACCACCAGTCGCAGCTTCTCGCGCGCCGGGTTCAGCAGCGCATCGCGCACCGCATGCAGGCCGAACAGCCACAGGGTTTCCGACGCCGCCTTGCGCCGCGCCTGTTCCTTGTCGATCACCCATTGCGGCTTTTTCGCCATCGCCCGGCTCCTCGTCATCCGAAGCCCGGGTTACGCCCCCCCGCGCCGCTTGCCAAGGTGGCGCTTCCATCGCGCGATTTGCGGTTGACGCCTCTGGTCCCCGCCATTATTCCCGCCTTCGCGTCGGGCGACGTGCTGCAAGGTGCGGCAGCGGACTGTAACTCCGCCGGGGAGACCCATGCCTGGTTCGATTCCAGGGTCGCCCACCACTTCCCCCCATCTTCGACCCGGAACCACCTGCGCCCCGGGGCGTTCAGCCGCCGCGGGTCAGAGAAAACGAACAACACGCCCCCTGCCCCTGCGCGGCGCAGCGGGTTTCGGTGCAGCGCGCATCCGGCGCGACCAGCACCCGGTAAAGCCGTTCGAACACCGCCGCGTGCCAGGCGCAAAGCGGCCGGTCGGCCCGTTCGCCCCGGATCAGCGGGTTGTCCGTGATCTCGAACACCCAGGCGCCGCGGCGATGGAACGCCCCGGAGCCGGCAAAGGTCCAGGCATGCTGCGCGATCGCGCGGGACAGAAGCGGCGCGGCCAAGGCGGCGGGCAGCGCCCGCAACACCGCCTGGGCCGGGGCCGGGATGCGATGGGCCAGGATGTAATCGGCGGTGCGGCGCCCGGCCTCGGCGGCGATGCGCGGCGCGTCATCGCCCGTCTGCCGGCGCAGCTGGGCATGCAGGCGCGCCGCTTCGACCTCGGGGATCATGTGGTGGCCGTCGGGCACCGCGACCAGCCCCGCGCCGGCACGGATCCGGGCAAGGGCCTCGTCCCCTGCCAGGTCCTCGATCGCCGGCAGCATCTGCAGGATCGCGTTCGGGCCGATCTCTCCGGCGCTGGCCCCGGCCATCGCCGCTCAGGCCTCTTCCATCTGCTTGTCGCCGCCGCCGCAGGCCCGCACCTGGGCGCCGTTGGGCATCTTGAAGTCCTGCTTGCGTTCGACCGCGCGGTCCTTCATCTGGGCGCGCACCGCCTCGCGGCGTTCGGCGGCCGCCGCGGCCTTGTCGGCGGAGGCTTCCCAATCCTCCAGCTGCGCCTCGGCCAGTTCGCGGGTCTCGTCGAAATGGAAATCGACCTTCTTCTTGGTCTGGGGGCCCCAATAGCCGACCTTGCCCAGGTCATAGAAGGTGCGCCGGAACCCGGCCCGCAGGAAGGCATAAAGGCAGCCCAGCAGGTAGCGCCGGCGGAACCCGGTGCCGCGCCAGGGGTAATGGAACAGCGCCTTGCGCATGTAGAAGCGGCGGTAATTCTTCATCACCCCGTCCAGCAATTCGCCCCGCTCCATCGCCGCCGGTTTCATGATCGGGGTGACGAAATTGTATTTCGAGAAATCATGCACCTCGACCTGGTCCTTCAACTCCTGAAACAGCGGCGTGAAGGGCCAGGGCGTGTACATCGACCAATTGGCGAGGTCCGGTTGCCAATCCCAGGCCATCTGGAAGGTTTCTTCCAGCGTTTCGGGGGTTTCGTTGTCCAGCCCGACGATGAACTGCGCCTCGACAAAGATGTCGGCCTCGCGCAGCAGGCGGATCGCTTCCTTGTTCTCGTCGACCTTGGTTTCCTTGTTGAACAGATCGAGCTTGAGCTGCGCCGCGGCCTCGGTGCCGAGGCTGACATGGACCAGCCCGGCCTGGCGGTAGAATTTCAGCAGATCGCGGTCGCGGTAGATGTCGGTCACGCGGGTGTTGATGCCCCATTTGACCCGGTCCGGCAGGCCGCGGTCGATCAGTTCCTGGCAGAAGGCGACGAATTTCTTCTTGTTGATGGTCGGTTCCTCGTCGGCCAGGATGAAGAAGCCGACGCCGTGGTTTTCGACCAGGTCCTCGATCTCGTCGACCACATCCTTGGGGTCGCGCACGCGGTAGTCGCGCCAGAATTTCCATTGCGAGCAGAACGAACAGGTGAACGGACAACCGCGGGCCAGGTTGGGGATCGCCACCCGGGTATTGAGCGGCAGGTAGATGTAGCGTTCCCACTCCAGGATCGACCAGTCGGGCTTGATCGCCGACAGGTCCTTGACCGTGCTGGCCGCCGGGGTCGCGGTGATCTCGCCCGCGTCCAGATAGGCCAGGCCCTTGATCGCGGCACGATCGGCGGGCCAGCGGCCGTCGCGGATCGTCTGCATCAGCTCGGTGCAGATCTCTTCGCCCTCGCCGCGGACGATGACATCGACCCAGGGCGCCTCGGACAGGACCTGGCGGAACATGAAGGTGGCATGGACACCGCCCAGGATGCGCACCGCGTCGGGCACGGTTTCGGCGGCGATCTGCAGCACCCGCTCGGCGACGTAGATCGACGGCGTGATGGCGGTGACGCCGACCGCATCGGGGGCGATCTCGGCCATGCGACGGGCCAGGTCCGCGTCCGAGACATCCTCGGTCATCGCGTCGATGAAGTGGATGTCGTCGAAACCGGCCCGGCGCAGATGGCCGGTCAGATAGGCGACCCAGGCGGGCGACCAGGTGCCGGCGATTTCGGCGCCGCCACTGTGATAATTCGGGTGAATGAACAGAATACGCATGGCGGCCTCCCGGTTTGATAGGCCGAGTTTACACCTTTGGTGTCTAGTTTGGTTGACATAAGTCAATCCAAGGCCCCAAAGCCACCCCGCCCCAAGCAAAACGGGCCGCCCCGCAAGGGACGGCCCGCCGGATCGGCGTCTGGCGCCGGGGGTCAGTTGCTGTCGGCCTCGGCCTCTTCGGCCGGCGCCAGCGAATGCAGATAGGCATAGACGTTCAGCGCGTCTTCTTCCGAGCGCAGCTGGAACGCCATGTTGCCGCGGGCGCGGTTGTTCTCGGTGATCTCGCGCAGCCAGCCGGTCGGGTCCTGGGCGTAGCCGACGAAGTTTTCCTCGGTCCACATCTCGCCCTGTTCGCCCAGTGCCAGGATCGCGTCGGAATAGCGGAAATCCTCGACCATGCCGATGCCGCGGGTGGTGACGGCAAACAGGTTCGGGCCGGTGCGGGAATTGCGGCCGGCCAGGGTTTCGCCGTCATCGTTCACGATGACGTGGCAGGACACGCAGTTGCGGGCAAAGATCTCTTCGCCGGCCGCGGCGTCGCCGGACGGCGCCATGGCGTGGCTTTCGGCGACGGCGGCTCCGGCCAGAAGGCCGAATGCGGCGGTAAGGGCAAGTGTCTTCATGGATTTTCCTCCCTGGGAAACCTTTTGCATTCCGGACAGGAGTAAACACCTAACGCCGCGCGGCCTGCGGTCAAGTGTCGCAATTTCACGCCACCGCATGCGACAGGGCGCATTGCGTCCAAAGATGCGACAGGGCCCGCACCAGGTGGTCGATATCGGCGTCGGTATGCAGCGGCGACGGGGTGAAGCGCAGCCGTTCCGTGCCCTTCGGCACGGTGGGATAATTGATCGGCTGCACATAGATGCCCCATTCCGACATCAGGTAATCCGACAGCATCCGGGTCTTGACCGGATCCTTGATCAGCACCGGCACGATATGGCTGTCATTGCGCATGTGCGGGATGCCCGCGGCATCCAGGCCCGCGCGCAGCCGCGCCACCTGGTGGCGTTGCGCCAGCCGTTCGGCATCGCTGGCCTTGAGGTGCCGGATCGAGGCCCGTGCGGCGGCCGCCACCGCCGGCGGCAAGGCCGTGGTGAAGATGAAACCGCTGGCGAAAGAGCGGATGAAATCGCACATCGCGTGGCTGCCGGTGATATAGCCGCCGACCACGCCGAAGGCCTTGCCCAGCGTGCCTTCGATGATCGTCAGCCGGTCCATCAGGCCTTCGCGTTCGGCCACGCCGCCGCCGCGCGGGCCGTACATGCCGACCGCATGGACCTCGTCCAGATAGGTCATCGCGCTGTGCCGCTCGGCCACATCGAGGATCTCGGCGATCGGCGCGATGTCGCCATCCATCGAATAAACGCTTTCGAAGGCGACGATCTTGGTCGCATTGGCCGGCAGCGCGGCCAGTCTGCGGTCCAGGTCCTCGGGGTCGTTATGGCGCCAGATCACCTTTTCGGCGCGGGAATGGCGGATGCCCTCGATCATGCTGGCATGGTTCTTGGCATCCGACAGGATCACCGCGTTCGGCAGCCGCGCGCCCAGGGTCGACAGGGTGGCCCAGTTCGACACGTAACCGGAGGTGAACAGCAGCGCCGCCTCTTTCCCGTGCAGGTCGGCCAGTTCGGCCTCCAGCAGCAGGTGGTCGTGATTGGTGCCGCTGATGTTGCGGGTCCCGCCAGCGCCGGTGCCGGTGCGCCGGACCGCGGCGCACATCGCCTCGATCACATCCGGGTGCTGGCCCATGCCGAGGTAATCGTTCGAACACCAGACGGTGACGTCGCGCTTGCCGTCGGGATGGTGATGGGCGGCCCGCGGGAACTTGCCCGACTGCCGCTCCAGCTCGGCGAAATAGCGGTAATTGCCCGCCTGTTTCAGCGCATCGAGCTGAGCGGTGAGGAGTGTATCAAAGTCCATGGGACCTCCCTGTCTTCGGTTCGTTCGTGGGTTCGGAATCGGGCAGCATCCAGCGCCACAGCCGGGCGTCGGGCAATGGCAGCACCATCAGCCAGTGTTCCAGCAGGGCCAGCCCGGCCAGCGTCGCCAGCAGCGCGAAGCCGACGGTCTGGGCCAGCGTTTCGGCGCCGATCAGGCGTTCGACGAAACAGGCCACGGCAAAGGACAAAGCCGTGATCGCCACCGGAAAGGCCATCGTCACCGGGCCGCGCCGCAGATGCGATTTCAGGTGCTCGAGCGGCCGGGGAATGAATTCCAGGTTGATCCGCGGCACCCCGAAGAACAGGTTCAGCTTGGCCGAAATGCGGGCGCAGAACAGGATCGCATAGGTCCACAGCGCCACGGTGTTGGGCTGGCCATGGACCGCGACGATCACGCCCAGGAACCCGGTCAGCAGCAGCACCTCGTGATGCGCCAGCGCCTGCCAGGCGGCCCAGAACCGGGCCCGGCCCTGCGCACCCGGCGGACAGGGGCGCGGCTCGGGCCCGGTGATGACGCCGGTCAGAAAGGCGATCTCGATCCAGCCCCAGACCACCAGCGCGCCCAGGAACCCGGCATAGACGCCGCCCAGCCCGGTTTGCGGCCCCGACAGCATCACCGCCGCGACACCCAGCGCCAGGATCGGCACCGACAGCACCACGGCGCGGCGATAGGCATCGCCGCCGCGCCGGTCGGCCATCCGGATGACCAGCAGGATCGCCCCGGTGAAGAACCACCAGGCCAGCATCGCCAGGACGATCGCGGTGCCGATCATCGGCGCCCCCCTGCCTTATGCCGGGCCCGCCGGGTCAATAGGCCGGCTCCAGCCGGGTCGCCGCGGGCACCTCGTTGCGCACCGCCGGGATGGTCAGCAGCCCGACAAAGGCCGCGCCGGCCCGGGCGCTGCCCCACCATTGCGCCAGCTTGCCGCCGATCCCGCCGCGCTTCTTGGCCGCGGCGATCTGGCGATTGGCGCGGTCCAGCCGTTCGAGGCCCCGGCGCCAGCGCGGATGGTCGATATCCAGCACCAGCGGAAAGACCTGCCGGCTGATATCCGAGGTCTTGCGGAACACCTCCTGGCCATACCAGGCCGGATCGACGCCCAGCGCCTGGTGAAAGGCCGGCCGCTGATGATCGCGCACCCACATGGTCGAAAAGACCGCGGTGAGGAAGAACTTGATCCACAGCTTGTTGCCGCCCGAGGTCAGCTTCGGGTCGGTCTTCATCAGCAGGGCGAAGGCTTCGCCATGGCTGAACTCGTCATTGCACCATTCCCGAAACCACTTGAAGATCGGGTGGAACCGCTTGTCGGGGTGCGCCTCCAGGTGGCGATAGATGGTGATGTAGCGGGCATAGCCGATCTTTTCGCTCAAGTAGGTCGCGTAATAGATGAACTTGGGCCGGAAATAGGTGTATTTCTTGGCCTGGGTCAGGAAACCGAGGTTCACCGCGATCCCGGCCTCGCGCAGGGCATCGTTGATGAAACCGGCATGGCGCGCCTCGTCCCGGGCCATCAGCTGGAACAGGGTCACGATATCCTGGTTCGACCCGCGCCGCTTCATCTCCTTGTAAAGGACACAGCCCGAAAACTCGGCCGTGCAGGAGGAGATCAGGAAGTCGATGAACTCGGCCCGCAGGTCGGGGTCCATCCCCTCCCAGTCGATATGGTCCCAGTCGGCGTTCTTCTTGAAATGGCCCTTGTTCGGGTCCGATTGCATCTGGCCGATCAGCGCGTCCCAATCGGCGCGCACCGGGGTCACGTCGATCGCGTCCATCTCGTCGAAATCGGTGGTGTAGAAGCGCGGGGTCAGCAGGGTGTTCTGCATCGCCAGCTCGGTCGCCGCGCTGCTGTCCACGGGGGTGGAGAAATTCGGCGCGGCCAGGCCATCCTCGACATTGGTGGCATCGGCGGAATGGGCGGGGGTCTGGACATTCATGACAGCGCCTCCCCCGAGAACGAGAATTCGCAAAGCTCCATGAACTCGAAATCGCCGGTGGCGCGGGTCCAGGCGCGTTCGAGGCCGCTGGCGCGGGTGATCACCGCATTGCGGTCCTCGGACACCACCTCGCCATAGGGGGCCATGATCTCGGGGCCCTCGACCTGGACGGTGTCGCCCGGGCCGACGACCGATCCGTCATTGAAGCGCAGATGCGCCGAAAGCTCGTCGAAGCGGTGGCTGATGGTCACGGTGCAGGGCACCGTTTCCCTTTCGCGTGTCAGAAATCCCATATCGTTGTTCCCTGTTCTGTTGGGGGCCCGGACTGGCAAGGTCCGGGCCGGTTGGTCAGTCAAGCAGTCGTGCGAAGGCGGCGACATTGTCGGCGCCGTATCCGATCAGTTCGATCGAAAGCTCGGTTGCGGGGTCGAGAATGGCGACATTGCCGTTCTCGCGGCGCACCACGGTGATCGGGGCGGCCGGATCGGCGCCCATGACGGCGCGGCGGCGGTCGATGATCCGGCCGATCACGCCGTAAAAGCCGCCGCGGACATCATCGGTGCCGGCCAGGCGCAGGCCGTCCTCCATCACGTCGTAGGACCCCAGCCCATGGGCGACCAGCGTCACCTCGCGGCTGGCCACGACCGGGGCTTCCTGCAGCACGCCGACATGGGGCCGGTCGGTCAGCTGGGCAAAGACGACCAGCGACACCGACAGCACCATCAGTGTGAACATGGCCCGCACCAGAAAGCGCGGAACCATCTCGCGGTCGCGGTGCTTCATCTGTTCCGAAAGGCTCATGACATCACTCCGCGGCCATGGCAGGGGCGACCGGCGCCACCTGCGGTTCGCTGACCCGGGCCTCGGCGGCCTCGGCCAGGATTTCGGCGACCCGGTCGACCTGCGGGATGCAGCGCAGCGCCGGCTGGGTGCGCATCACCCAGGGCCGCACATGGGGCCAGGTCATCAGGTAGGAAAACCGGCTGTCGCCCAGGGTTTCGAAGGCGATCGTGCCGGTGCCGCCCTTGCGGCGGTCCAGATGCGCCGATCCGATCTGCACGTAAGGCAGGTTCAGCGTCATGGTCAGCGCCGCGCCGATGCGCATCGCGACCCGGCGGTTGGTCAGGGTATAGACCGTGGCCTTGGCCTGGGCCCAGGCGATCAGCACCAGGATGCCGGCGGTCAGCAGCCCGCCCAGAACCAGCGGCACCGCATGCAGCAGCGCCTCGGACAGCGGCACGGTGGTGGCGCTGGCGGCGACGCGCCAGATCGCCAGGATCGCGAAATAGGCCGCGACCCAGCGCAGGGCCAAGGCCTCGAGCGCCAGGCGCCAGGCATCCGGCGCCCCCTGCCAGAGGATCTCTTCGCCCTCGGGCAGTCTGGCGGGCAGGCCCCGGACCGGTTCGAAGTTGAAATCGTCGTGGTGCATCTGGTGTCCCCTTTCGGTTCGGCCGACCCCGCTGGCAAAGCGGGGCCGGGTCTTTGGTCAGAGCTGGGGTTCCAGCCGCGCCGGATCGGCATAAAGCGTGCCGCCGGCGTAATAGGCGGTGATCTTGTCCTCTTCGAGCAGGGTCACCCGGTCGGGGCTGGCGGTCTGCGGCACGCCCGGAAAGTTGTGGGCATAAAGCGACCGCACCGCGACCCGGTCGGCCTTGATCCGGCACAGGGTGATCGGGATCAGCCGGTGATTGCCCTGGCCCTCGGGGTTCAGGTCCATCACCAGGTAGCGCACCATCTGCTCGGGCACGTCGATCAGCATGTCGATCACCCGGCCCACGACCTCTCCGTCGCCGGCCACCACCGCCTTGCCGCGCGGATCGCGCCCGGCCGAGACGTGGAAATCGGGCAGCGCCGCCATCGGCCGGATCTTGGCATGGCCATGGGCGTCCAGTTCCGGTTCGTCGCGGCGCGGCGCCCAGGCGGCGGGGCCGACCCCGTCGGCCATCGGATCGCCGGTGGGCACATAGGGCGACCCGGCGGATTCGGAGGTCCGCGCCAGCGCCAGGTCGCCGCGGTCATGGGCGGCCTCGTTTTCGGCCGAGGGCACGGTCAGGTCGCCGCGGCCATGGGGCAGCCTGAAGGTCTTGGCCGAGGGCAGCGGCCAGCCCGAGATGCCGGTATCCTTGCCGTCGTCATCGACCAGCGGATAGCCTTCGCGCATGTTCTCGCGCTGGATGTAGATGATCAGTGCGGCGAAGAAGATCCAGAACATCCAGATCGCGATGCTCGCCAGATCGACGCCTCCCCAGAATGTCACTCCAACCATTGTCTTGGTCCTTTCCGTGGATCAGGTGGGGAAATCCGCCAGGCCCAGCCTGGTCGGTTCCCGGGAACTCAGGGCCCGGGCGCGCACCAGCGGGCCCAGGGCGATGAGGGTGAGAAAGATGAGGGCGATCTCGGTGTGATAGACCACCGAATAGCCGGTTGCGGGGGTCGCCAGGGCCTCGCCCAGGTGGCCGTTCATCGCGGCGTGGTTGACCAGGTCGCGGACCGATCCGCCGATGAAGATCGACAGGCCCGCGGCGGTGGCCTGCGCCGCGCCCCAGGCGCCCAGCGCCAGGCCGCGCCCGGCGCTGGCGCCGGTCGGCATGGTCATCGCGGCGGTCAGGGTCGCGACGGCGAAGAGGCCTGCCCCCAGGCCGATGAGCCCGGCCCCGGCAAAGAACAACGGCGAAGAACCCAGTGGCGCGGCGAATATCACCGCCGAAAACGCCACCAGCCCGATCAGCAGGCCCCGCGCGCTCATCCGGTGCGGATCCAGCCCCCGCGCCAGCCAGCGCGCGGCCAGGCCGAACCCGAAAAGCGCGCCGCCGGCCCACATCGCCGTCAGCAGCGTGGTGGCCGAAACCGACAGGCCGAGGATCTCTCCGCCGTAAGGTTCCAGCAGCACGTCCTGCATGTTGAAGGCCATGGTGCCCAGGAACACCACCGCCAGCAGCCGCCCGGCCTCGCCGCCGGCCATGTAATCGGCCCAGGCGTCGCGGAACAGCGGCCGCGGCGCGGCGCGTTCCTCGCGGCTCATCGGGCGCACGCTTTCCTGTTTCCACAGGGCGAAGACATTCAGCAGCAGCGTGACCACCGCCGTGCCCTGCACCACCTGCACCAGCCGCAGGGCCGAAAAGTCGCGCAACAGCGTGCCGATGATGACCGCGGCAAAGGCCATGCCGACCAGGAACATCACGTAAAGCAGCGCCACGACCCGGGGCCGGGTTTCGTCGGTCGCCCGGTCGGCGGCCAGGGCCAGCCCGGCGGTCTGGGTCATGTGCATGCCCAGCCCGGTCAGCAGAAAGGCCAGGCCCGCGCCGACATAGCCGGCCCAGTCCACGTCCAGCGTCCGGTCGCCCGACAGCACCAGAAGCGCCATCGGCATGATCGCCAGCCCGCCGAACTGCCACAGCGTGCCGAACCACAGATAGGGAATGCGCTTCCAGCCGATCGCGCTGCGATGGGTATCCGACCGGAACCCCAGCAGCGCCCGGAACGGCGCCACCATGACCGGGATCGCGATCATCAGCGCCACGATCGTCGCCGGCACGCCCAGCTCGACGATCATCACCCGGTTCAGCGTGCCCAGCAGCATCACCGTGGCCATGCCGACGCTGATCTGGAACACCGCCAGGCGCAGCAACTGGCCCAGCGGCAGCTCTTCCGAGGCCGCGTCCGAAAACGGCAGCATCCGGATCGACAGGGTCTTGACGAAGTTGCGGCCGATGATCATGCGCGCGCCTCCTGATGGGTGAACGCGGTCGAGATGTAGAAGCCCGAGGTGATCCGCCCGCGTTCCGACAAGCAGCCCGGCACCCGGGCGGCGCGCAGCGCGGCGGCGACCCGGGCGGGGCTGTGCGGCACCATGGTCGGCGACCGGTCGGCGCGGGGGAACAGCTTGCCGATGCGCCACATCGCCATCAGCAGCGGCGTGCGCGGCGGCAGGGTGAAGGCGATCGTGCCCGCGGTCCGGGCCCGCAGCAGGCCGATCAGCTGGGCCAGTTCGGCATCGTCGTAATAGATCAGGCTGTCCATCGCGACCACGTGGTCGAACCGGCCCAGGGCCGGATCGGCCAGGTCGCCGGCGCGATAGGTGATGTCGAGATGCTGCGGCGTGCGCGCCCGGGCGATCTCGACCAGGGTCTCGGCGATATCGACGCCCACCACCTGCGCCCCGCGCCGGGCCAGTTCGACCGCCAGCGCCCCGGTGCCGCAGCCCGCATCCAGCACCCGCGCGCCGGTCAGGTCGGCGGGCAGGCAGCCCAGAAGCGTCTCGCGCATCCGGTCGCGCCCGGCCCGCACCGTGGCCCGGATGCCGGACACCGGCGCGTCCGAGGTCAGCGCCTCCCAGGCCTTGGTGGCGGTGCGGTCGAAATAATGCTCGACCCGGGACAGGGTGCCGTGGTGGCGCATCAATCGAACCCCAGCAACTCGAAGATGTCGCGGTCGGGCATCGGTTCGGGCGCCAGCGGATCGGTGCCGCGCCACAGGGTCTCGGCCAGGCGGATGTATTCGGCCCGGCAGTGGACGATGTCCTCGTCGTCGTCCATCTCGAACAGGGTCTTCTTCTTCAGCCGCGACCGGCGGATCGCGTCGACATCGGGCATGTGGGCGATGCGCTTGAAGCCGACCTTGTCGCAGAACCGGTCGACCTCGTCGGTGTCGCGGCTGCGATTGGCCACGCAACCGGCCAGCCGCACCTTGTAATTCGCCGATTTGGCCTGCACCGCGGCGATGATCCGGTTCATCGCATAGATGCTGTCGAAATCGTTGGCGGTGACGATCACCGCCCGGTCGGCATGCTGCAGGGGTGCCGCGAACCCGCCGCAGACCACGTCGCCCAGCACGTCGAAGATCACCACGTCGGTCTCTTCGAGCAGGTGATGCTGCTTGAGCAGCTTGACCGTCTGCCCCACCACATAGCCGCCGCAGCCGGTGCCGGCCGGCGGCCCGCCGGCCTCGACGCACAGCACGCCGTTATAGCCTGTGGTCACGAAATCCTCGGGGCGCAGCTCTTCGGGGTGGAAATCGACCTCCTTGAGGATGTCGATCACCGTCGGCTGCAGATGCCCGGTCAGGGTGAAGGTGCTGTCATGCTTGGGATCGCAGCCGATCTGCAGCACCCGCTTGCCCAGTTTGGAAAACGCCGCCGACAGGTTGGACGAGGTGGTGGATTTCCCGATCCCGCCCTTGCCGTAGACCGAGAACACCTTGGCCCCCTCGATGCGCATCGTCGCGTCCTGGTGGACCTGGACAGAGCCTTCTCCGTCCTGGCCCCGCAGCACCGGTATGTCGTCGCGTGGGCTCATTGGCTCGCGCCTCCCTGGCTTCTTTGGGTTTCAAGTATCCCGGGGGTCCGGGGGCAGAGCCGCCGGCCGTCCGCATTCCGTGTCCGCCGCCCGGTCATTCCGCCGCGATCCCTTCCATCCGGTCTTCCAGCGCATCGGCCGCATCCTGCAGCGCCGCCAGCGTCGCCGCGTCGGGCTGCCAATAGGCGCGGTCCGAGGCTTCCAGCAGCCGCCCGGCCATGCGCATCGCCGCCTGCGGGTTCTGCCGGGCCAGCCGTTCGCGCATCTCGGCATCCAGCACGAAGGTTTCCGACAGGCGCTGATAGACCCAGGGCTCGACCTCGCCGGTGGTCGCCGACCAGCCCATCGTGTTGGTGATATGCGCCTCGATCTGGCGCACGCCTTCATGGCCGTGCTTGAGCAGACCTTCGTAGAATTTCGGGTTCAGGCTGCGCGACCGGGTTTCCAGCGCGACCTGGTCCTGCAAGGTGCGCACGGTCGCCTTGCCGCGGGTCGCATCGCCGATATAGACCGGCGCCGCCGCTCCGCCGCGGGCCCGGCGCACCGCCCGGGCGATCCCGCCCAGCGTGTCGAAATAATGATCGACCGAGGTCACGCCCAGCTCGACCGATTCCAGGTTCTGATAGGCCAGATCGACCTTGGCGAGCGTTTCCTTCAGCAGCCCCGGATTGGCCGCGGATTTGCCCGACCGGCCATAGGCGAAACTCTTGCGCGCCTGGTAGGCATCGGCCAGTTCGTCCTCGTCGCCGAAGGCGGAACTGTCGACCAGCTGGTTGACGTTCGACCCATAGGCCCCCTCGGCGTTGGAAAACACCCGCAGCGCGGCGGTTTCCAGATCGCAGCCCATCGCCTGGGCATGGGCCAGGGTATGGGCGCGGATCGGGTTCATCTCGAGCGGTTCGTCGGCAGTGGCGGCCTTCCAGGCGGCCTCGGCCAGCATCCGGGTCTGCAGCGGCAGCAGGTCGCGGAAGATGCCCGACAGGGTCATCACCACGTCGACCCGGGCGCGGCCCAGTTCCGCCAGCGGGATCAGGTCGGCGCCCGACAACCGGCCATAGCTGTCGAAGCGCGGCCGCGCCCCGATCAGGGCCAGCGCCTGGCCGATCGGCGCGCCGTCGGACTTGATGTTGTCCGACCCCCACAGCACCAGCGCGACCGACCGCGGCAGGTCGCCATGGGTCTCCAGCAGGGCCTGAGCCTGTTTCGCGCCATCGGCCAGGGCATGGGCGGTGGGCATCCGGAACGGGTCGAAGGCATGGATGTTGCGGCCCGTGGGCAGGATCTCGGGACTGCGGATCAGGTCGCCACCGGGCACCGGCGCGATATAGCGCGCCGCAAGCGCCCGCATCAGGCCGGTCAATTCGCCATCGGCGGCCAACAGGGCGGCGATGCGGGCACGGTCCTCGGGGGGCGCGTCGGGCATCAGGTCCAGCAGGCGGTCGCGCGCGGCCTCGTCCATCGGCCGGCCGACGACGTGCAGCCCGTCGGGGATCAGCGCGCCCTCGGTCTCCAGCACGATCTGCCACAGCCGGTCCGGGTCGCGGCCGGGCAGGTCCACCGCCTCGGCCTGGGCGGCGATCAGCGCCGCAAGTTCCGCATCGCGGTCGCCGCCGCGCCAGCGGGTCAGGCTGTCCTTCAGCTCGGCCAGCCCCTTGTAGAGCCCGGCCGAGGCCAGCGGCGGGGTCAGGTGGCTGACGGTGATCGCATTCGCCCGGCGCTTGGCCAGGGTCGCCTCCGAGGGGTTGTTGGCGGCATAAAGATAGACATTCGGCATCTCGCCGATCAGCCGGTCGGGCCAGTCGCGGGCGCCCAGGCCGGTCTGCTTGCCCGGCATGAATTCCAGCGCGCCATGCATGCCGAAATGCAGCACCACATCGGCCTGCAGATCGTCGCGCAGCCAGTCATAGAAGGTGGCGAAGGCATGGGTCGGGGCGAAGCCGTGTTCGAACAGCAGCCGCATCGGGTCGCCTTCATAGCCGAAGGTCGGCTGCACCCCGACAAAGACCTGCCCAAACTGCCGGCCCAGCACGAAGACCCCGCGCCCGTCCGATTGCACCCGGCCCGGCGCCGGGCCCCAGACCTCTTCGATCTCGGCCAGGTGGCGCGACCGGCGCACGATCGTGTCGGCATCGACATGGGCCGCGACATTGGCCTCTTGGCCGTATTGGGCGGCATTTCCGCCCAGCACCATTTCGCGCAGGGCATCGACGCTTTGCGGCAGCTCGATGTCGTAGCCTTCCGCGGCCATGCGCTGCATCGTGTTGAAAAGGCTTTCGAAAACCGACAGGTAGGCGGCGGTTCCGACGGCCCCGGCATTGGGCGGAAAGCCGAACAGGACGATGGCGACGCGCTTGTCGGCATTGGCCTTGCGGTGCAGCAGCGCCAGCCGGCGGACCTTTTCGGCCAGCGCGTCGATCCGCTCGCGGCAGCCATGGATCGCCCGAGTGCCGACGCCGGGGCAGCGATGGTCGCAGCCGGTGCAGCCTTCGGGGCCGTGGCGGCCGGCAAAGACCGTGGGGTTGGAGGCGCCGTCGATTTCCGGCAGCGCGACCAGCATCGTGGTCTCGACCGGGCCAAGCCCCTGCCCGCTTTGCGCCCATTGGCCCAGGGTCTGGAATTCCAGCGGCTGGGCCGCGACATAGGGCACGTCCAGCGCGGTCAGCGTGGTCACCGCCGCCTCGCTGTCGTTATAGGCCGGCCCGCCGACCAGGCTGAAGCCGGTCAGCGACACCAGCGTGTCGACCCGGCCGCCGTCGAAATAGGCCTCGATCGCCGGGCGCCCGTCGAGCCCCGAGGCGAAGGCCGGCAGAACCCGCAGCCCCCGCGCCTCGAGGCCGCGGATCGCGGCGTCGTAATGGCCGGTATCGCCGGCCAGGATATAGCTGCGCAGCATCAGCACGCCGACCGTCGCCACGGCGCCGTCCGGGCCGGGGATCGCGCCCGGATCGGTGGTGATGCCGTTGCCCGGCAGGTCCGGGTGATACAGGCCCAGTTCGGGGTATTCGACCGGCGCCTTTGCGCTGCGCTGGCGGAATTCGGGGCGCGCGGGCGCGGCGTAGCGACCCAGAAGGAAACGCAGCATCTCTTCGATGTTCTGGTCGGATCCGCCCAGCCAGTATTGCATCGACAGGAACCAGGCGCGCAGGTCCTGCGCCTTGCCCGGGATCAGCCGCAGGATCCTGGGCAGCCGGCGCAGGGTCTTCATCTGTTTGGCGCCGGAGGCACCCGAGGGTTTGGACGAGCCGCGCAGCCGCTTGAGCAGCGTCATCGCCGCCGAGGAGGGCGCGGACATGTCCAGATCGCCCATCCGCGTGGCCTTGACCACGCTGGGGTCGGAAATCAGCCCGACCACTGCATCGGCGGCGTCGCGGCGGGCCTGGATATGGGGCAGGATCGCCTGCACGTGCTCTTCGATGAACAGCAGGTTGGCGATGATGATGTCGGCGCTGTCCACCGCGTCGCGCGCGGCCTGCAACGCGGCCGGATCCTCGCCCCAGGCACCGGCGGCATGGACGGCGATCTGCAGGCCGGGGTAATCCGCCGACAGACGCTCGGCCACGCGGGCACAGGGCCCGGCGGTGTGGGAGTCCAGCGTGACGATGGCCACGCGATAGGGGCGGATCACGTCATCGCGCATAATGGGCCTTGGCCTCGTAAAGGGTGTCGATATCGATCTGCGCCACGCCGCGCTCGGCGGCGAAGGCTTCGGTGTTGCGCCGCGCCTTGCCGCGCACGAAGAACGGGATCTTCTTCAATTCGCGCTCCGCGGCGGGCAGCCAGACGATGTCATAGCCCGACCCGTCCCGGACCTGATCCGGGACCTCGCCTGTCGGTTGAGGCCCCGGCGCGTCGTCCGGGGCGCGGCGCATCGCCTTGGCGCCGTGATGGCTGGCCCCGGCGGCGTCGTGAAATTCGAAATCCTCGCGGAACATCGCCAGCAGGTGTTCCTCCAGCCCCATGACCAGCGGATGCACCAGGGTGTCGAACAGCACGTTGGCGCCTTCGAACCCCATCACCGGCGAATAGCGCGCGGGGAAATCCTGCACATGCACGGGGGCAGAGATCACCGCGCAGGGAATGCCCAGGCGCTTGGCCGTATGCCGCTCCATCTGGGTGCCCAGGATCATCTCGGGGGCCAGGCGCTCGATCTCGGCCTCGACATCCAGGTAATCGTCGGTGATCAGCGCCTCGACACCGTAGTCCTTCGCCAGCGCGCGTAGCGGCCGGGCGAATTCGCGGTTGTAACAGCCCATCCCGGCCAACTCGAAGCCCATCTCGTCGCGGGCGACGCGGGCCATGGCCATGACGTGGCTGGCATCGCCGAACAGAAAGACCCGCTTGCCGGTCAGGTAGGTCGAATCGACCGATCCCGACCACCAGGGCAGCCGCAGCCGGCTGTCGTCGGGGGCCGCGTCGGTGCCGGCCAGGCGCTGCAGCTCGGCGATGAAATCGCGGGTCGCGCCGACGCCGATCGGCACGGTTTTCGTCCAGGGCTGGCCATGTGCCTTCTCCAGCCAACGGGCGGCGCTTTCGCCGGTTTCGGGATAGAGCAGCACGTTGAAATGCGCGGCCGGCATCCGGGCGATATCGGCGGGCGTGGCGCCCAGCGGGGCGCAGACATTGACCGCGATGCCCATCTCGGCCAGCAGGCCGGTGATTTCGCGGATATCGTCGCGGTGCCGGAACCCCAGCGCGGTGCCGCCCAGGATGTTGCAGCTGACCGCCTCGGTCCGCTGTTGCGGACGGGCAAGCGCCTTCACCAGCTGATAGAAGGTCTCGTCGGCGCCGAACAATTCCTTGCGCTGGTAGGAGGGCAGCTCCAGCGGCACCACCGGAATGCCCAGCCCCATGGTTTCCGACAGCCCGCCCGGATCGTCCTGGATCAGCTCGGCGGTGCAGGAGGCGCCGACGATGATCGCCTGCGGCGCGAAGCGGTCGACCGCGTCCTGGCAGGCGGATTTGAACAGACCGGCGGTATCGGCGCCCAGATCGCGGGCCTGGAAGGTGGTGTAGCTGACCGGCGGACGATGATCGCGCCGTTCGATCATGGTGAACAGCAGGTCGGCATAGGTATCGCCCTGGGGCGCGTGCAGCACGTAATGCAGGCCGCGCATTGCGGTGGCAACGCGCATCGCGCCGACATGGGGCGGGCCTTCATAGGTCCAGACGGCCAGCTTCATGACGCGCCCTCCAGCCGCAGGGCGTCGCGCCGGCGCAGCGGCCGGGCGAACAGGGCGGCCAGATCGCCGGCCTGCTCGTAGAAATGCACCGGAGTAAAGACCAGCTCGATCGCCCATTTGGTGGTCAGCCCCTCGGCCTCGAGCGGGTTGGCCAGGCCCAGGCCGCAGACCGTCAGGTCGGGCCGGTCGGCGCGCACCCGGTCCAGCTGCAGGTCGACATCCTGGCCTTCGGCGATGCGCGGCCCGGCCGGCAGCAGGTCCAGCTCGGGGCCGTGGATCGCGTCGTGGATATAGGGCTGGGCGACTTCCAGCGGGGTCATGCCGCATTCACGGGCCAGGAACCGGGCCAGCGAAATCTCCATCTGGCTGTCGGGCAGGAAGAACACCGACTTGCCGCGCAGGGTTTCGGCGGCGCGGGCCACGGCCCGGCGGGCGCGGTCGCGCGGGGCGTCGGTGACGGCGGCGAACCGGTCGGCCGAGACGCCGAATTCGGCGGCGATCGCGGCAAGCCAGGCGGTCGTGCCCTCTTCACCGAAGGGGAACGGCGCCGGAATGTGCCGGGCGCCGCGCCGCATCAGCGCGGCCCGGGTTTCGGCCAGGAAGGGCTGGGTCAGGGCAAAGACCGTGTTCGGCCCCACCGCGGTTTCGTCATCGATCCGATGCGCCGGCAGCACCCGCACCGGGCCAATACCCATCGCCTCGAGCAGGCCCAGCATCTGATCCTCGACCACGTCCGGCAGGGCGCCGGCGATCAGCACGTCGCGCGCCTGGGTCTCCGGCAGGACCGGCACCATCGCGGCCAGGCAGGCATCCTCGCCCTCGGTAAAGGTGGTTTCGATCCCCGATCCGGAATAGTTCAGCACCCGCACCCGCGGCGCATGGGCCTGGGTCAGACGTTCGGCCGCCTTGGACAGGTCCAGCTTGATGACTTCCGACGGGCAGGAGCCGACCAGGAACAGCTGCCGGATATCGGGGCGCCGCGCCAGCAGCCGGGCGACCTCGCGGTCCAGCTCGGCCTGGGCGTCGGCCATGCCGGCCAGGTCGCTTTCCTCGAGAATCGCGGTGCCGAATCGGGGCTCGGCGAAAATCATCACCCCGGCGGCGGATTGCAGCAGATGGGCGCAGGTGCGCGATCCGACCACCAGGAAAAACGCATCCTGCATCTTTCTGTGCAGCCAGATGATTCCCGTCAGCCCGCAGAAGACCTCGCGCTGGCCGCGTTCCTTCAGCACCGGCGCGGCGCGGCAGCCCCCCTGGGCCGGAGGCGCCAACCGGGTCACGACGCACCCCCGTCCAGCCGCGCGCGGCGCAACTTGAAGATGAACTGGCCGGCATTGAGGACGTAGACCGCATAGGCCGCCAACGCGACGGCCATCAGCGTTTCGGGCCCCATCGTGCCGGCGATCAGGCCGTAGAGATAGGCGGTGTGCAGCGCGATCACGACGAAGCTGACGACATCCTCCCAGAAAAAGGCGGGCGCCAGAAGATATTGACCGAAAACGACCTTTTCCCAGATCGCGCCGGTCACCATGATGGCGTAGAGAACGCCCGTCTTGACCACGACCGACAGCGTCGCGGCGCCGTAGCCCGATCCTGTGGCAAGATAGCGCAGCACCAGCACCAGCGAGACAAGGAAGACCAGAAATTGCAGCGGCGCCAGCAGGCCCTGCACAAGCGTCCAGGCCGTGGCGTCCCGCCGGGCCCGCTGCTCGGCGGTGTAAAGCGGGGGCCGCTTGGACGGGGTCGGTATCGCCGCGCTGCTGGACATGGTCATGTCAATCTTTCCTGACAGCATCTTGCGTCAATTCTACGACTCGAATTTCCCGAGTGTCAACTTTTCCTTACATACCTGCGGACGGGCGAACCGGACCCCCGATCGCCCGTAAATTCACCCGCAAAATGTTCGTTTTCATGCAGTTAGCGATAAATTTCGCCAAGTCCCGGCCCCGATATGTCAGTTTTATTTGACAATTTTTTCGTTCACCCCAAGACTGTAGGGGTTAACCCATCGCACGAACCGGTATGGAGCCGTGCGGATCGACCCGGGGGGCCGACCATGCAAGACAAATCCGCGACCGACGCGACGTTCTCGCCTTCGCGATCCTGGGTCGATGCCGTCGCCAATCGGGCGCTGGCTGTCGTCGCCAGCCGCTCTGCCGGCGACCGGCGCCAATCCGATCCCGAATTGCTCGCGATGATGCGCCAATGCCTGCTGGGCGGCGATCGCGACGCCTGCAAGCTGACGATCCGCACCATGACCGATGCCGGTGTCCCGATCGACGACATCGCCGACCTCTATATCCCCGACCTTGCCCATCAACTGGGCGAAGATTGGTGCGAAGACCGGCTGAGCTTTGCCGAGGTCACCATCGGCACCTCCAAGTTGCAGACCTTGCTGCGCGAAATTTCCAGCGACTGGGCCGCCGACAAGATCGGAACACCCGATCTGGGCGCCGCGCTGGTGATCGTGGGCGCCGAAGAAAACCATACGCTCGGGGCCCAGGTTCTCGCCGCCAGGTTGCGGCGCCGCGGCATGAGTGTCCGGGTCCAGCTGTCGGCCACGGCCGGCGATGTTGCCACCACCGTCGAACGCGCCGATTTCGACATGGTCATGATTTCGGTTTCCCGTAGGGAAAACCTTGAAATGGCCCAAAAATTCGTAGAAATAGTCCGGAACCTCGCGAAACGGCCTCCGCCGATCGTCGTGGGTGGCGCGCTCGAGGTCTCGACACGCGACATCACGGATCGGACAGGGGCGGATTTCGCGACCAGTGATATCGACGAGGCCCTGACATTGTGCGGTCTCGACAAACGCAACCGAGGCGACGAGCGCCGGCAAAGCAGGGGATAGCCCATGATATCGCATCGCGGCATCAGGCGCCTGCCCCGAAAGGCGCCGACATGACGTCGCGAGGCGCAAAATACTGGAGCAGCGGGGCGATTCCCCTGATCGCGCCCGAGATCCTTGGCAACATCATCTCCGAGATCGCCGATGTCAGCGTCGTCATCGCCGAGGACGGCCGCATCCTGGCCCTGATGCTGAACCCCACCAGCACCGATTACGACGCCCTGCAGAACGCCGAAGGGCGCGATATCCGGGCCTTTCTGACCACCGAAAGCATCCGCAAGTTCGATGACCGGCTGGGCGAATTCCTGTCCGCGACCGGGCCGGTCCGGCCACTGGAGCTGAACCATTCCCGCAGCGAAGGCCGCGCCGACCTGCCGGTGCGCTATTCCTTCCACCGGATCGGACCGGACGGCGCGATCCTCATGCTGGGCCGCGATCTGCGCCCGATCGCCGAGATGCAGCAGCAGCTGGTCCAGGCGCAATTGTCGCTGGAACGCGATTACGAGGTGCAGCGCGAATACGACACCCGGTTTCGCGTCCTGCTGGAAGGGACGCGCGATGCCGTGGTCTTCGTGTCGCTCGGCACCGGGCTGATGACCGAGGTCAACAGCGTGGCCGCGCGGATCTTCAGCCGCGGCCGCAACGACCTGGTGGGCACCGCTCTTGCCGATCGGTTCGACAAGCGCCGCCGCGCCGGGCTGATCGAGGCGCTGCTGGTGCAGGCCCTGGCCGAGAAACCCGCCTCGCTGACCCTGGCCCTGCCCGACGGCACCACCGAGGTGCGGCTGCACCCGACCCTGTTCCGGTCCGCCGGCGAACGGGTTCTGATGTGCCGGATCGAACCGGTCGGCGATGGCCAGGCCGCGGCGGATGCGCTGACGCGCAACCTTTACGGGCTGTTCGAACAGGGGCCCGACGGGGTCGTCTTTACCGACGAGGCCGGCCAGATCCTGTCGCTGAACGACGCCTTCCTCGACCTGATCGAGGCGGCCCATGACGTCAAGGTCCGCGGCCGCAACCTGTCGGATTTCCTGCAGCGCGGCGCGGTCGACCTGAAGGTGCTGACCGAAAACGCCCTGCGCACCGGCCGGATGCGCGCCTATTCGACCAAGCTGCAGGGGGATTTCTCGTCCCCGCGCGCGGCCGAGGTGGCGATCACCGCGATTCGCGCCGGCGACCATACCGCCTTCGCCTTCGTGTTCCGCGATCTCAGCCGGGTCGAGGCGCAACGCCCCTCGATCACGCCGGTCACCGATGACAGCGTGCGGTCGCTGATGGAGCTTGTCGGCTCGGCCACGCTCAAGGAAATCGTCGCCGAAACCACCAACGCGGTAGAGCGGATGTGCATCGAGACGGCGGTGGAACTGACCATGAACAACCGCGTCGCCGCGGCCGAGATGCTGGGCCTGTCGCGCCAGTCGCTTTATGTGAAGCTGCGCAAATACGGCCTGCTCAAGCGCGACGACGATAGCGGCTGACCCGCGCCAGAGCGCCGCATGTCAGCGCTGGTTTACACTTGCCGAGTCGGGGTGTGTCAGGCTAACCTGACAGTATGTCCGACCTGGCCCCATCCTCGCCACTTCTGACGCGCCGCTGGCCCGAGCCGCAGGCGCTCCTGACCCTGATCAAGCCGATCACCTGGTTCCCGCCGATGTGGGCCTATCTGTGCGGCCTGGTCGCCTCGGGGCAGCCCTTTGCCGGGCAGTGGGCGCTGGTCGCCCTGGGGGTTCTGCTGGCCGGCCCGGTGGTCTGCGGCATGAGCCAGGCGGCCAACGACTGGTGCGACCGCCATGTCGACGCGATCAACGAACCCGACCGGCCGATCCCCTCGGGCCGGGTGCCCGGGCGCTGGGGGCTCTGGGTCGCGCTGGCGATGTCGGCGCTGGCCTTCGCGCTGGGCTGGCAGCTTGGCCCCTACGGTTTCGCCGCCACGATCGCCGGGGTCGCCGCCGCCTGGGCCTATTCGGCCGAACCGGTGCGGCTGAAGCGGTCGGGCATCTGGGGGCCGGGCCTGGTCGGGCTGTCCTACGAGACCCTGCCCTGGATCACCGGCGCCGCGGTGCTGAGCGCCGGTGCGCCCTCGGCGCCCGTCCTGATCGTCGCGCTGCTGTATGGGTTGGGCGCGCACGGCATCATGACGCTCAATGATTTCAAGGCCTTGAAAGGCGACCTTCAGATGGGCGTGCGGTCCTTGCCGGTCACGCTCGGCCCCGAAAAGGCGGCCCGGGTGGCCTGCATCGTCATGGCGGTGCCGCAAGTCGTCGTCATCGCGCTGCTCGCCGCCTGGGACCGGCCCTGGCACGCGCTGGCCATCGCCGCGCTGCTGGCGGCCCAGGGCCTGGCGATGCGCGTCATGCTGCGCGATCCGCAAGCCAAGGCGCCCTGGTACAACGGCACCGGCATTCTTCTTTATATCACCGGGATGATGGTCGCGGCCGTCGCCCTGCGGTCTTTCGGAGGCTGACGCGATGACCCTCAACTGGCTGCAGATCATCCGCCTTGGCCTGGTGCAGATGTGCCTGGGCGCGATCGTGGTCCTGACCACCTCGACGCTGAACCGGCTGATGGTCGTCGAACAGGCCCTGCCGGCGGTCCTGCCCGGTCTGCTGGTGGCGCTGCATTACGGCATCCAGATGACCCGGCCGCATTGGGGTTTCGCCTCGGATCGCGGCGGGCACCGGACCCGGTTCATCATCGGCGGCATGGCGGTGCTGGGCCTGGGCGCGGTGCTGGCCGCCTTCGGCGTGCTGCTGTTCGCACATAGCTGGTGGGGCGGGCTGGCCCTGTCGATCCTGGCCTATGCGTTGATCGGGCTGGGGGTCGGCGCCTCGGGCACCTCGCTGCTGGCGATGCTGGCCACCGCCACCGCCGCGCACCGCAGGGCCGCCGCCGCCACCATCACCTGGCTGATGATGATCTTCGGGATCGCCGTCACCGCCGGGGTCGTGGGCACCCTGCTGGACCCCTATACCCCGGCCAAGCTGATGCGGATCGTGACCGGCGTCGCCCTTGGCGCCGTGCTGCTGACCGCCTTGGCCGTCCACGGCATCGAGGCCCGGGTGCGGTCCGAACAGGAGCCCGAGACGGCCTCGTTCCGCCACGGCCTGGCCGAGATCTGGGCGGAACGCCGGGCGCGCAATTTCACCCTGTTCGTGTTCCTGTCGATGACCGCCTATTTCATGCAGGAGCTGATCCTGGAACCCTATGCCGGGCTGGTCTTTGCCTATAGCCCCGGCCAGTCGACCCAGCTGTCGGGGGCCCAGAACGGCGGTGTCTTCCTGGGCATGCTGACCGTCGGCATCGCCGCGACCGGCCTGCGGATCGGCGCATTGCGGCATTGGGTCGTGGCCGGTTGCCTGGGCTCGGCGGCGGCGCTGGCGGCGATCACGATGGTGGGCCAGGCCGGGGCGGCCGCTCTGTTCGTGCCGGCCGTGGTCACGCTGGGCTTCTTCAACGGGATGTTCGCGGTGGCCGCGATCGGCGCGATGATGGCGCTGGCCGGCCAGGGTCGGGACCGGCGCGAAGGCACGCGCATGGGCCTGTGGGGCGCGGCCCAGGCGATCGCCGCCGGTTTCGGCGGGCTGGCCGGCACGGCTTCGGTCGACCTGTTGCGGCTGGTCCTGCCCGATGCGCAGGCCTTCGGCGCGGTCTTCACCGCCGAGGCCGCCCTGTTCGTCGTCGCCGCCCTGATGGCGGCGCGGGTCGTGGATCGCGGGCGCGCGCCCGCCATGGTGCCGGGAGAATGACCATGTTCGATGTCGTTGTCGTGGGCGGAGGCCCCGCGGGCGCCACCGCCGCCGAGGATCTGGCCCGGTCGGGTCACAGCGTGGCCCTGCTGGACCGGGCCGGACGGATCAAGCCCTGCGGCGGCGCCATCCCGCCCCGGCTGATCCGCGATTTCCACATCCCCGACGACCAGATCGTCGCCCGGATCACCACCGCGCGGATGATCTCGCCCAAGGGGCGGCGGGTCGATATCCCGATCGAGAACGGCTTTGTCGGCATGGTCGACCGCGAACATTTCGACGCCTTCCTGCGCGACCGCGCCGAGGACGCCGGCGCGACCCGCGTCACCGGCACCTATGTGCGGATCGACCGCGACGACGACGGCACCCGGGTGATCTACCGCGACAAGAAGACCGGCACCGAGGCCGCGCTGCCCGCCCGGCTGGTGATCGGCGCCGACGGGGCGCGTTCGAACGTGGCCCGCGACGAGGTTCCGGGCGGCGATCGCATACCTTACGTCATCGCCTATCACGAGATCATCGCCGCCCCCGGACCGGTGGGCGAGTATCACCCCGACCGCTGCGACGTGGTCTATGACGGGGCGATTTCGCCGGATTTCTACGGCTGGGTGTTCCCGCACGGGGCGCAGGCCAGCGTCGGCATGGGGTCGATGGTGCGCGATGTCGACCTCAAGGGCGCGACGGCGGCGTTGCGCGCGGCCTCGGGCCTGGCCGACTGCGCCACGATCCGCAAGGAAGGCGCGCCGATCCCGCTCAAGCCGCTGGATCGCTGGGACAATGGCCGCGACGTGGTGCTGGCCGGCGATGCGGCCGGCGTCGTGGCGCCCTCCTCGGGCGAGGGGATCTATTACGCCATGGTCGGCGGCCGGGTCGCGGCGACCGCGGCGGCGGCCTGCCTGACCACCGGCCGCATCAGCGACCTGCGGCTTGCACGCAAGCTGTTCATGCGCGAACACAAGACCGTTTTCCGGGTTCTGGGCGCGATGCAAAAGGCCTATTACCGGTCCGACGAGCGGCGCGAGCGCTTCGTGTCGCTGTGCCATGACATCGACGTGCAGCGGCTGACCTTCGAGGCCTACATGAACAAGGAACTGGTCCGGGCGCGGCCGATGGCGCATCTGAAGATCGGGCTCAAGAACATCGCCCATCTGTGGGGCCTTGTCCGCCCGGAACGGGTGTGACCGATACGATCCCGGCCTGGGTCAACGGCGATCTGCGGCCCGTGGACAAGCTCGAGGTGCATCGCCGGGGCCTGCGCCACAAGGCGGTCAGCGTCTTCGTGCTGCGCGGGACCGAGGTGCTGATCCAGCAGCGCGCGGCGGCCAAGTATCACACGCCGGGTCTGTGGGCGAATACCTGCTGCACCCATCCCGCCTGGGACGAGGATCCGGCCGCCTGCGCCAGGCGCCGGCTGGACGAAGAACTGGGGATCACCGGGCTGGCGCCGGTCTGGCGCGACCGGGTGGAATACCGCGCCGATGTGGGCGGCGGGCTGACCGAACACGAGGTGGTGGACCTCTTCGTCGCGCGGGCCCGGCCCGACATGCCGCTGGCGCCGAACCCGGCCGAGGTCATGGCGACCGATTGGGTCGATATCTACGCCCTGGCCGCCCGCACCACGCGCCATCCCGAGGTCTATACCCCCTGGCTGCGCATCTACCTGGCCGAGCACATGAACACGATCTTCGGCGACCTGGTGACCTTCTAGGCCCCGGCCGTCAGACCAGGACCCGCTGCCCCCGCGCGCTCAGCCCCGCCGCCTGCAGGGCGGTGGCGGCGATGTCGATCGCGGTCAGCCCGGCCTCGGCATACATGGCGTCGGGCGCGGCCTGGGCGATGAACCGGTCCGGCAGGGTCATGGTGCGCAGCTGGCAGCGTCCGTCCAGCAGCCCCTGGTTGGCCAGCCAGTGCAGCACCATGGCACCGAACCCGCCTTGCGCGCCCTGTTCGACCGTGACCAGCGCCCGGTGCCCCTTGACCAGCCGGCGCAGCAGCGCATGGTCCAGCGGCTTGGCGAAACGCGCATCGGCCAATGTCACCGACACGCCCTGGTCGCGCAGCGCGCGGGCAGCCTTGCGGCATTCGCCCAGATGCGCGCCGAAGGACAGGATCGCGACCTCGTCGCCCTCCTCCAGCACCCGGCCGCGGCCGATCTCCAGCACCGCGCCCGTCTCGGGCAGCGGCACGCCGGCGCCCTCGCCGCGCGGATAGCGGAAGGCGATGGGGCCGCTGTCATGGGCCGCCGCGGTGGCGACCATGTGGACCAGTTCGGCCTCGTCGCCGGCGGCCATCACGACCATGCCCGGCAGGGCCGACAGAAAGCCGATGTCGAAGGCCCCGGCATGGGTCGGCCCGTCGGCCCCCACCAGCCCGGCGCGGTCGATGGCGAAGCGCACCGGCAGGCCCTGAAGCGCGACGTCATGGACGACCTGGTCGTAGCCGCGCTGCAGGAAGGTCGAATAGATCGCGCAAAAGGGTTTCAGCCCCGCGGCCGCCATGCCGGCGCTGAAGGTGACGCCGTGCTGTTCGGCGATCCCGACATCGAAGACCCGGGTCGGGAACCGGTCGGCCATCAGGTCGACCCCGGTGCCGCCGGGCATCGCGGCGGTGACGGCGACGATCGCCGGATCGGCCGCGGCGGCGCGGGCCAGAGCCTGGCCGAACACCTTGGTATAGGAGGGCGCATTGGGCCGCGCCTTGGCCTGGGCGCCGGTGGCGACCTCGAACTTGCCCACGCCGTGGCCGCGATCGGCGGCGGTTTCGGCGGGGCCGTAGCCCTTGCCCTTGACGGTGCAGACATGGATCAGCGTCGGGCCCGTCGCCCGCGCCCGGGCGGCGCGCAGCACCGGCAGCAATTGGGTCATGTCATGCCCGTCGATCGGGCCGATATAGGAAAAGCCCAGTTCCTCGAACAGGGTCCCCTGCCCGCCCGGCAGCGCCGTGACCAGCGACCGCGCCCGGCGGGCATGATCGCGGATCGGGCCGGGCAGCGCGGCCTCGAACCCTTCGGCCATCTTCTGCGCCACGCCCAGCGGCCCGGAATAGAGCCCGCTGAGATAGCGCGACATCGCCCCGGTGGGCGGCGCGATCGACATTTCGTTGTCATTGAGGATCACGAACAGCCGCCGGCCCTCGTGACCGGCGTTGTTCAGCGCCTCGTAGGCCATGCCGGCACTGATCGACCCGTCGCCGATCACGGCGATGGAATCGCCGGTCGGCTGGCCCATGTCGCGGCCCACGGCAAAGCCCAGCGCGGCGCTGATCGAGGTGCTGGAATGGGCCGCACCGAACGGATCATGGGGGCTTTCGTCGCGCTTGGTGAAGCCCGACAGCCCGCCTTCCTGGCGCAGGGTGCGGATCCGGTCGCGGCGCCCGGTCAGCACCTTGTGCGGATAGCATTGGTGGCCGACATCCCAGATCAGCTTGTCGCGCGGGGTGTCGAAGACGGCATGCAGCGCGACCGTCAGTTCGACCACGCCCAGCGACGATCCCAGGTGCCCGCCGGTCCGGCTGACCGCGTCGATCACCTCGGCGCGCAATTCGTCCGACAGCGCGCCCAGGGCGGCGTCGGACAATTTGCGCAGGTCGCGCGGGTCGCGCACCAGGTCCAGGGTCGGGGTCTGCGGCTGTGTGTCGGTCATCGTCGTGCCTCCTTCACGAAAACGTAAGCGCCAGAGGGGGGATTGTTCCCTCTGGCGCCAGCTCCTGTTGCCAGCAGGAGAGGTCGGAGACGCGGCGCGGTGAGGCACCGGCCCCCACCGGACGACCCAGGGAACAGGGCCGCCCGAGGGCAGACGGAGGGCGGTCGCCCGCCCCCCGGGTCCGTGTCAGCCGATCCGGGTCGCGGCCTGGTCGATCACCAGGTCCGACCGGTTGATCGGATCGGGCGTGAACCGGCTGTCTTCGGGCAGAACGTTGCTGCCGAACCAGCCCAGAAAAGCGATGCCCAGCCAGACCACCAGCACCACGGCGGCGGCATAGCCCGCGCCCTTGAGCATCAGGTAGGTGACGTTCGCGGTCAGCTGGCCCCGGCGCCCGAGTTGCAGCATGTCGTTGTCGTCGGCCATCTCGTTCTCCTCAGTTGAGCGGGGCGTAGCCATGGTCCTGCGCCCAGACATACCAGTTGTCCACGACGGTGCCGGACAGCAGGATCCCGATCCCGCCGGTCAGCGTGGTCAGCACCGCGAACCACCAGGCCCAGCGGTGGATGCCTTCCATCGTGGCGTTGAAACCCATGGTCCAGCGCCAGAACAGCGCCGCCCGTTCGGCCGCGGTGCCGCGGTCGATCGACTGCTCGATCTCGCGTTCGCCGCCGAAGCGGCTGACCGCCAGGATCGTCGCCCCGTGCATGGCGAACAGCAGGGCCGAGCCATAGAGGAACACGATCGAAAGCGCGTGGAACGGATTGTAGAACAGGTTTCCGTGAATGATCGAGAACAGGTTGGTCCAGTCCAGGTGGCTGAAGATGCCGTAGGGCACCGCCTCGGACCAGCTGCCCATCAGGATCGGCCGGATCAGGCCCAGCACCAGGAACAGCCAGATCGCGCTGGCAAAGGCCCAGGCGACATGCTTGCCCATCTTCAGGTCGACCGCCCGCTGATAGGTCCGGACCCACCAGGCCATGACCGAGATCAGCAGAAAGAACGATGCGATCAACCAGCCCAGCCCCTCGCCCAGCGGCGGAATGCCAAGGCCGTATTCCGGCCCGGGCGGTTCCAGCGAGAACCAGAACAGGTCACGCAGGAACACCGCCGGGTTGTAGCCCGCCTGGTCCCAGAACGACACCCCGACGATCAGGAACCACAGCGAACCGGTCGCCAGGCTGATCACCCCCCAGGGGCCCAGGTAGATCGGCCCCAGCTGGGCATTGCCGAACCAGCCGAACAGGCGCGAGAAACCGGGGTTCCTGGTGCGGCCCTCGCTCAGGTCGACGTCCTCGGTCACGCCCAGTTCGGGCGGGCCCTGGACCTGGACCTGGGTGAAGATGTTGTAATACTCAGCCATTGACGCCTCCTTCGGCTCCGACCCACCAGGGCAGATCGACCCACCAGTACCACCAGTCGGCCCAGACGCCGAACCAGACGGTGCCGGAAATCACGATGCAGACCGCGCTCCAGAAGCCGGCATTCAGCGCCAGCAACAGGCCCAGACGGTGGATCCCCAGCGGCCCGATGGAATAGCCGATCAGGTCGCGGAAATAGGTGTCTTCATGGTCGGGGGTCTTGACCTCTTCGCCCTTGCCCGGGTTCAGCGCCGACAGCACGAGCGATCCGTGCAGCGCCAGCGCGAAGCAGGTGGTGAAGAAGAACGTGACCGCGATCATATGCGCGGGGTTGTAGTGGAAATTGCCGTAGGCGTAGCCCACGTTGTTGACCCAGTCGAGGTGGCTCCAGATCCCGTAGGGAAAGCCGTGCCCCCAGGCGCCCAGCAGGACCGGGCGGATGATCACCAGGGTGACATAGGCCAGGATGGCGACGCCGAAGGCGATCGGCACGTGATAGCCGATGCCCAGCTTGCGGCAGATCTCGACCTCGCGCAGGGCCCAGGACACGAAGGCCCCGACCGCGCAGACGGTGATCAATTGCCACAGCCCCCCGTCAAGCAGCGGCGCGGCCCCCAGGCCGTAATCCAGCGGCGGCGGGTTGATCGAGATGAGCCAGGGATTCCAGGTATCGCCCTGGCTCGCACCCCAGAAGATCAGGGCGGTGCCGAGGGCGGCAAAGAACAGCGTCGTGACTCCGAAGAAGCCCACGTAGAACGGGCCCACCCAGAAGTCGAACAGATCGCCGCCAACCAGCGTCCCACCCCGGACGCGGTATTTTCTTTCGAAGGTGAGCTGAGCCATCTTCTAACTCCTTGTCAAACATCGGTTGTCGTCGGGTGGCGAAGACCGGTGTCGCGGTTTGTCTGGTCGATTGCCGCGGGCGGGATGACCCCGCCCGCCGCATTGTCTCGCGTCGCGCTCGATCACTCGGCGGCGACGGCAGCCTCGCTGAACGCGAGGGTGAACCAGTTGGTCTCGGGATTGCTGAGCAGGACGAGGTGAATCATCACCGCCAGCAGGAACAGGAACACGCCCTGCGCCACGAAAACGCGGCGGGGATCCCAGATCAGCCAGATCTTGTAGAACTGTGACATCTGTGCGCTCCCTTCCTTACCACGAGAACCAGGGCAGTTTGATGTACGTCAGGATATGAGCGACGACCGCGATCCCAGCGAAGATCGTGAACCCGCTCATATACACCGAGTGCAGTTCCTGCGCCTGCTCGTCAGTGAGACCTGTGAAGGACAGGTCCGATTTGTCAGCCATTGTGTTTCCTTTCGAAAGGCAGTCAGGCCTGACGCCGCGTGACCCCCGCGGCCGGGTTTCGACAGGGGCTCGTCCCCTGCCCTGGCATCGCCCCCGCCTTGCGGAAGGGTCGAATTCCGGTGCCGCAGGCGCCCTCAGGCGCTGAAGATCTGCGGCGTGATGGTGCGCGCCTGGCTCAGCGCCCGGGCGATCGGCCCCTTGCGGGGCGCGTCGCTGTCGCGCAGCGTGGCCCAGGCGCAGGCGATGATCGCGCCCGGCAGGCTGACCGCGAAGATCAGCCCGAAATAGACCTTGTATTCCTGCCGCGGCGACTTGTGCCGCCCGCGCAGGATCGGGGTTTCGGTGGTCATGTCGGTCATCGGCTTTCTCCTCCGGTGGTGACATCGAGTGTGGCGACGGTTTCGCGGATGACGCGATCCGCGCCGGCGGCGAGCGCGGCGGTCTCGGCCGCGTCGCGCAAGGCTTTGGCCGCGGAAATCCGGGTCAGGACCGGATGCCGCGCGACCAGTTCGTCCAGCAGCGCCTGGGCATCCGCGTCCCAGGGGAAGTCGCGGCGCAGCGGCGTCGGGGTGGCGGTGCCGGCATCCATCTCGGCGGCCAGCGGCAGGATATGGAACAGCGCGTCGAACAGGCCGTTGCAGATCTCCTGCAGCAGATAGACCGCGCCGGCATAGCCCATGAAGGGCGTGCCGGTGGCGCGCCGGATCGCGGCGCCGGGGAAGCTGGCGGGGATGAAGGTCGGCGCCGGGCCATGCCCGCGCTTGCCCTCGGCCAGGTAGATCTTTTCGTTGATCGAGCCCATCACGACCAGCGGCCCTTCGCGCGCGATCAGCGACCGGACCTCTTCGTTGTTGGTCTTGGAGCCGGCGGTGCGGGCCACGGCGAAGGCACAGGGCAGGCCCAGATCGCCTTCCAGGTAGTGCCGGATGCCGCGGGCATAGGTCTCGTTGGCGACGATGCCGAATGTCGCGGTGGCGTAGAAATCCTGCGTGACCGACCGCCACAGATCCCAGAGCGGCTTCAGCGTCGAATGCTTTTCGCGCGCGATGAAGGGCTCGGGGTCCAGGCCCGTCAGCTCGCCCAGCTTGCGCAGGAACAGCGTGGTGCTGTCCAGCCCGATCGGCGCCTGCAGATAGGGCTTGCCCAGCACCTCGCACAGGCCGCGGCCGAATTCGCGATACATGCAGATGTTCACATCCGCATTCACCAGGTTGCGCATCTCGGCCAGATGGGCGCCCAGCGGCAGCACCATGTTGACCTCGGCGCCGATGCCTTCGACCAGGCGGCGGATCTCGGCCAGGTCCGAGGGCATGTTGAAGCTGCCATACATCGGCCCCAGGATATTGACCCGGGGGGCCGCACCGTCTTCGCGCTTCTTCTCGGGCGGCATCCGGCCCTTGGTCTGGCCGAATTCGGTGAACAGCCAGGTCATCGCCCGGTCGGCCGCCTGCCACTGATCCTCGTCGATGGTGCGCGGCAGGAAACGCTGGATATTGGTGCCCTGAGGCGTGACGCCACCGCCGATCATCTCGGCGATGGACCCGGTCACGACCACCGCCGGCAGCGCCGGGTCGAGCGTGCCCCAGGCCCGCTTCATCGCGCCTTCGGTGCCGTCGCGGCCCAGTTCCTCTTCGCCCAGGCCGGTGACGACGATGGGCAATTCATGCGGCGGCAGCGCGTCGGTGTAATGCAGCACCGAGGTCACCGGCAGGTTTTCGCAGCCCACCGGGCCGTCGATCACCACCTGAAGCCCCTTCACGGCGGTAAAGCAGTAAACGGCGCCCCAATAGCCGCCGGCGCGGTCATGGTCCTGGATCAGCATGGTGCACCGCCTTTCGCACCGACGCGCACCCGACATGATACCGACGCGAAACAGAAAGCAGTTTTCAGGGCCATCGGGCGCATCAGATCATCTCCTGCGCCTTGGCGGCCCGGGCCGCCTTGTCGAGCTTCTTCCGGTTCAGCGCCCGGTAATCCTCGCGGATATTCGGCGCCCCTTCCCAGATGCCGGCGGTGTCGCCGGTGCCGACGCCGTCGAAGAATGCGCGCATCCGGTCCATCCGATCGCGCCCGGCGATGGCGGCATTCACCACCTCGGCCAGGCTGCCCGCGCCGGCGGGGCCCATCAGCGGCCGGGCCGAGATGAGGTTCGTGAAGTAAAGCGCTGGCGTTCCAAGCTCTTTCGCCTTTTGCACCACCGGCGTGGTGCCGATGGCGAGGTCGGGTTTCACCCCTTCCATCGCGGCCAGATCATCCTCGAGCGAGGCGCGGAATTTCACCGTCACGCCGCGCGCCGCAAGCCAGTCCGCATCGGCGGCCGACCAGGGCGTTTTCGGGCAGGCGGTGCCCACATAGGGCACCTGCGCGCCGCTTTCGATCAACAGCCGCGCGACCAGCAATTCGCTGCCCTCATAGCCGCTCAGGGTGATGGTGCCCTTGATCGGCGCCGCGCCCAGCGCGCCCCTGATCCCCGGCAGAAACGCATTCTGCGCCTGTGCCACCTTTTCGGCCGCGATGCCGAAGGCGTCGCCGATGGCGGCCAGCCAGGCGGCCGTGCCGTCATGGCCGACCGGCGCGCTGCCCACGACGGGGCGCCCCGCGGCCTGGAATTCGCGCACCGCGGCGGTGTAGAACGGATGGATCGCCGCCACCGCGCCGCAATCGAGCGCGCCATACAATTCGCGCCATTCGCGGGTCGGCACCACGGGTCCGGCGGCCAGGCCCAGCGGCGCCAGCATCGCGCCGATCATCATCGGGTCGGCCGGGAACATCTCTCCCAGCAGGGTGACGGTGGGCCGGTCCTCGGTGCCGGCGACCGGACGCGGCACCGGGCCGGCCTCGGCCTCTTCGCGGGCATATTTCAGCATCGCGCCGGCCAGAACGTCCTTGGCCTCGGCATGGGTCGGGATGCCGAAGCCCGGCACGTCGATGCCGACGATCCGGACACCGTTGATTTCCCGCGGCAACAGCCGCAGCGGCACGCCCGAGGCGGTGGGCACGCACAGGTTGGTGACGATCACCGCATCCAGCCGGTCGGGATCGGCCAGGTCGTGGACCGAGTCGCGGATATCCTCGAACAGCTTGCCGGTGACCAGGGTCTCGCTGTCGAACGGCACATAGCCGACAGACCGGCGGGCGCCGTAGAAATGGCTCACGAAGGTCAGGCCGTAGACGCAGCAGGCCGAGCCCGACAACACGCTGGCCACCCGCTTCATCCGCAGGCCGACACGCAAGCTGCCGAAGGCCGGGCACATGCTTTGCGGCTTGTCATGGGGGCCCATCGGGTAATCGGCGCGGAACCGCTCCATCATCTCGGGGGCGGCGGCCTCGGCGGCGCGGGCCAGTTCGGATCCGGAATGACAGCCCAGGCCATCGGGGGCATCTGCGACCGGCGCCGATGCGGGCGCGGGATCGCTGCGGATCACCTCCACCGCGCCGCTGTCGTCATAGCCGACCTCGAAGCCCTCACGCGTCGTCATAGATGACCTCCAGCGACGCCTTGGGCTGGGCGTTCTTGCCGCGCATGTCGGTATCGGTGGCCGGTTCCAGCACCACGCCGGCCCCGGTATCGGATCCGTCGAACAGCGCCAGAAGTTCGTCCTGGGTCAGCGCCGCGGGGCGCAGCGGCGGCGCCTCGGCGACGTTCATCCCCAGTTCGGCGAACAGCCCGCCCCAGGGCGAGGCATCGGTGCCGACGATCTGGTAATTGGCGGATTTCTTGCGCAGGTCGTCATCCTGCGGGATCGCGGCCAGGACCGGGATGTCCACCGCCTCGGCGAAGGCCTGCGCCTCGCCCGAGCCGTCATCCTTGTTGATGACCAGCCCCGCGACGCCGACATTGCCGCCCAGCTTGCGGAAATATTCCACCGCCGAACAGACATTGTTGGCGACATAAAGCGATTGCAGATCGTTCGAGGCGACCAGGATCACCTTCTGCGCCATGTCGCGGGCGATCGGCAGGCCGAATCCGCCGCAGACCACATCGCCCAGGAAATCAAGCAGGACATAATCGAAGTCCCAATCGTGAAACCCAAGCTTTTCAAGGGTTTCAAAGCCGTGAATGATGCCGCGCCCACCGCAGCCGCGACCCACTTCGGGCCCGCCCAGCTCCATGGCAAAGACGCCGCCGCGCTTGAAGCAGACATCGCCGATGCCGATCTCTTCGCCGGCCAGCTTCTTTTGCGTCGAGGTTTCGATGATCGTCGGGCAGGCCTTGCCGCCGAACAGCAGGCTGGTCGTGTCGGATTTCGGATCGCACCCGATCAGCAGGACGCGTTTTCCCTGTTCGGCCATCATGTGCGACAGGTTGGCCAGGGTGAAGCTCTTGCCGATGCCGCCCTTGCCGTAGATCGCGATGATCTGGGTCTTGCTGGTGGGTTCGCCCTGGGGCACGACCAGCGAGGGCTCGGCGGCCTCTTCGCGCAGCCGGGCGTCGTAGTCCTTGAGGTTGGGGACTTCGTCTTTCATGCGACCTGGCTCCAATCGAGAATCATCTTCAGACAGGCCGGGTCGGAAAAGGCCGTCTCGTAGGCCTCGGCCGCCTCGGCCGCGGGGCGGGTATGGGTGATCAGGCCGGCCAGCGACAACGCGCCGCTTTCGACCAGCGCGCGGGTCGCGGTCATGTCGGCGGGCTGCCATTCGGCGGCGATGCGCAACCGGGCCTCGCGCATGAAGGCGGGCGGAAAGGCGAATTGCAGCGGCGCGGCATAGAAGCCGGCCAGCACCACCTCGCCGCCGCGGGCCAGGCGGCCGATCCATGTGTCCAGCAGATCGGACCGGCCCGACGCATCGAAGATGCAGCCATAATCGCGGCGCTCGTCGGTATCAGGGTGGATGACGTCATAGCCCTCGGCGCCGGCCTGGCGGGCCGGGTCGATGTCCCAGACCACCGGCGGCGGCGATCCGGCGGCGATGGTCAGCCGCGCCAGCAGACGGCCCAGCACGCCATGGCCGATGATCAGCTCGGGCATCCGGTTGCCCTGGCCCGCGATCGCGTGCCGCGCGGTGGCGGCCAGGGCCAGCAGCGCGCCTTCGGCCCCCAGCGCCGCGTCGACCGGGGTCACGCGGGCCGCATCGGTGACGATCCGCCGGGCGGACCCGCCGAACAGCCCATGCGCGCCCTCGTAACAGGCGGCGCCCGGCACAAAGACCCGCTGACCGGGGCGCAGGCTCACATGGCGCGGCGCCTCGACCACCTCTCCGGTCGCCTCGTAGCCCGGCACCAGCGGGTAACCACTGCCCGGAAAGGGCGGCATATCCCCGGTCCAGAACAGTTTTTCGGTGCCCGTGGAAATGCCGGAGCGGTCGATCTCGATCACGATGTCGTTCTCTTTCGGCTCGGTCAAAGCCAGCTCGGCAAGGCCGAGAGAGCGCGGTGCGTCAAGGAGTACGGCTGTGGTCTTCACGTGGTCCCCCCGCCGTCGATCCCGGTAAGGGACTCAGGGACGGCAAGCTGCTTCAACCGTCAGTTTAGACTTACACAGCGTCATGTCAATTGATCTGGACAGATAAGTGTCAACTTTTCCTGACAGCCTCGATCACCGAGGTGACATAGGCGCGGCGCGGCGCGGGGGCGCGGAGGCCGCAAAACCCGGCAGAGCGCAGAAGTTCGCCTATTTCGTCGGCGCCTCGGGCACGTCCGGTCCGCATCGCCATGCAGTAAAGCGCGAAATAGGTATCGCCGGCCCGGCAGCCGGTCATCGGTTCGCTGACGATCACCCGGCCCCGCGGCGGCAGCGCGGAATGGACCTTGCGCAGCAGGGCCGCAACGGTCGCATCGTCATGGTCATAAAGCACCCGCACCAGGCTGATCGCATCGGCACCGCCGGGCAGCGGATCGTCGCGGAACGACCCCGGCCGGACCGTGACCCGGGCCGGCAGACCCTGCGCCGCCGCGGTCACCGCGGGCAGGTCGAACAGCGTCAGGTCGAGGCCGGGACAGGCCGCCGCCACCGCCCGCAGAAAGGCGCCGGTGCCGCCGCCGACATCCATCAGACGCCGCACCCCGTGCAGGTCGATCACCGCCAGCGTGTCCTGCGCCACAAGGCCCATGCTGTCCTGCATCAGCCGCGAATAGCGCGCGGCGCGATCCGGGTCCTGCGCCGCGCCGGCGCCGAAGACATAGGGCCACAGGTCGGCCAGTTCGGTCTCGACCTCGCCGCGGAAGAAGGCGACCGGGTCGGACAGGTCGCGATACAGCACGTCATGGTGGCGAATCATCTCGGCCAGCCCCGGCACCGCCAGAAGCGCGGCCCCCCGGGGCGTCAGCCGCAGCGGAGATCCCGCCCGCAACAGGCCCAGGGCCACGCCACCGCGCAGCAGGACCTGCATCCGCTCGGTCGGGACCGAAGCGGCGGCGGCCAGGGCGGCGGCGTCGGCCGGGCCGCGCCGCAGCCGTTCCAGCACGCCCGTCGCGACCAGCGCCAGCAGGATCTGCGACTGGCAGAACCCGGCGACCAGGTCGAACATCTCTTCGCCCTCGCGCCGGACCTTGCCGCGCAGAAACGGTATCCGCACCGCCCAGTCATGGAACCGCCGCGATCCGGCCAGACGGGTCAGCCAACCGGCCGCCCTGCGGGGCGCGGCCGGTCGGCGGGCGGACAGGTCGGTCATGTCATTCGCCGGGAACGGCGCGGCGGGCGCGGGCGGCCTTGGGCACGATCCGGTCGGCATAAAGCCGCACCATCTGCGCCAGGGCGGCCTCTCCGCGGCAGGACGGGATCGAGGCGATGGCCCCGGCCAGGATATCGTCCAGCCGCCCCAGCGCGCCGTCGATTCCATAGCGGGTCACGGCCGAGGGCCGGCCGTGCAGATCGTCCTGGCCCACCGGCTTGCCCAGTTCCTGCGCCGAACACAGCGCGTCGCGCAGATCGTCGGCGACCTGGAAGGCCTCGCCGATGCGGGCGCCCAATTCTTCCCAGGGATCGGCCTCCTGCCCGGCGGCAATGGCGCCCATCTGGGTCGCCGCGCAGAACAGCGCGCCGGTCTTGGCCTTGTGATAGGCGGACAGGTCGATTTCGGCCTCGCTTTCCCAGCCCTGGCCGGCGCAGATGCCATGCGGCGCGCCGGTGCGGCAGGCCAGTTGCCCGACCAATTGCACCGCGCGCTCGGGCGCGGCGGGGGCGGCGGCGGCGATCACCTCGAAGGCCTTGACGATCAGCGCGTCGCCGGTCAGCACCGCCAGGGGTTGCGAAAACGCCCGATGCACCGAAGGCTTGCCGCGGCGCATGTCGGCATCGTCGAAACAGGGCAGGTCGTCATGGACCAGGCTGGCGCAATGAATCAGTTCCAGCGCGACGGCGGCGGCGTCGGACAGCGCGGGCCGGTCATCGCCGCAGGCCATGGCCACCGACAGCAGGATCGTCGGCCGGATCCGTGCGCCACCGGGCACCACGGCATGGCGCAGCGCGGCGTCCAGCCGGGCCGGCCCGCCCAGCCCGGTTGCGGGAAAGGTCCGGTCGATGGCCCGTTCGATCCGCTCGGAAAAGCCCATGGCGCGCTCCTTGGTCGCGGGTTTGTCGAGGTGTCAACTTTTCTAAGCACCCCATGTGTCAATCAGACTGGACATTCCCGGGCCCAGAGTCAAGAATTCCCGCAGGAGGGCCGTGCCGGAATGGGCCAGGACATCATCGTCATCGGGGCCGGGATCGGCGGCCTTGCCGCCGCGCTGCAATTGAGCGCCACCGGCGCCCGGGTCACGGTGCTGGAGGCCGCGCCCGGTCCGGGCGGCAAGATGCGCAGCCTGCCCTCGGCGGCCGGGCCGGTCGATGCCGGGCCGACCGTGCTGACCCTCGCCCCGGTGTTCGAGCGGCTGTTCGCACAGGCCGGCGCGGTTCTGTCCGACCATGTGACGCTGATCCCCCTGCCCTGCCTGGCGCGGCATTACTGGGACGACGGCACCCGGCTGGACCTGTTCGCCGATCCCGGGCGCAACCGGGCCGGGATCGCCCAGGTCTTCGGCACCCGGGCCGCGCGGCAATTCGACGCCTTCGCCGCCCGCGCGCGGCGGTTGTTCGACGCCTTCGATGCGCCGATGATGCAGGCCGCCGCCCCCAGCCAGGCCGCCCTGGCCGCGGCGGTGCTGCGCCGGCCCCGTCTGCTCGCCGACATGGCGCCGGGCCGCAGCCTTGCCGGGCTGGCCTTTTCGACCCTGTCGGAACCGAAACTGGCACAGCTGGTCGCGCGCTATGCCACCTATGTCGGCGGCTCGCCCTGGGCCGCGCCGGCCCTGCTGTCGCTGATCTGGGAGGCCGAGGCCCGTGGCGTCTGGGCTGTCGCCGGCGGCATGAACGCCCTGGCCCGCGCCATCGAAGCGCTGGCCCGCGCCAAGGGCGCGCGGTTTCACTACGATTGCCCGGTGCGGCGGATCACCCTCACCGATGGCCGCGCCACCGGGGTCGAAACCGCGCAGGGCCGGATCCCCGCCGATGCGGTGCTGTTCAACGGCGATCCGCGCGCCCTGGCCACGGGCCTTCTGGGCGATGCGGCGCGCGGCGCGGTGCGCAAGGCGGCCGTCGCCCCGCGCAGCCTGTCGGCCCATGTGGCGGCCTTTGCCGGCCGGGCGACCGGACCGGACCTGGCCTATCACACGGTGTTTTTCGGCCAGGACCCGCGCGCCGAATTCGCCGCGCTTCAGGCCGGGCGCGTGCCCGGGGACGCCACGCTCTATATCTGCGCCCAGGACCGCGCCACCGGGGCCGCACCGGCGCTGGAACGGTTCGAGATCATCCGCAACGCGCCCCCCCTTTCCCCCATGTCAGGCCAACAGGAGCCCGCCCCATGTCCCTTGCAGATGACACGCCGGCTGGCGGATTTCGGCCTGACCTTCGATCCGGCCCCGACACCGGCGGAGCTGACCGGCCCGGCGGGGTTCGACGCCTTGTTTCCAGCCAGCCTCGGCAGCCTTTACGGGCGCAGCCCGAAGGGGTTGACGGCGGCGCTGAAACGGCCCCGGGCGCGCAGCCTGGTGCCGGGGCTCTATCTGTGCGGGGGCGGGGCCCATCCGGGGGCGGGGGTGCCGATGGCGGCGCTCTCCGGCCGGCATGCGGCCGAGGCGATCGCGACGGACCTTGCTTTCACCTCGACGTGCCGCCCGACGGCTATGCCTGGTGGTATGTCGACGGCGTCTCGGAGGACGGCCGGCGCGCCGTCTCGGTGATCGGGTTCATCGGCTCGGTCTTTTCGCCCTGGTATGCCTGGAGCGGCCGGCGCGACCCCGCGAACCACGTCTGCATCAATGTCGGCACCTATGGCCCGGGCGGGCGGTTCACCATGACCGACCGGGGCCGCAGCGCGCTGCGCACCACGCCCGATACCTTCCAGGTCGGCCCGTCGTCGATGCGCTGGACCGGGCGCGACCTGATCATCGAGATCGACGAGATCAGCGGCCCGCCGCTGATTTCCCGGGTCCGCGGGCAGATCCGGGTGACGCCCGGCGCGATCACCTCGGTCGAATTGCCGCTGACCCCGGATGGCGCCCATGTCTGGCGCCCCTTCGCGCCGTCCTGCGACATCTCGGTCGAACTGGAGGCGCCGGGCTGGCAATGGCGGGGCCACGGCTATTTCGACGCCAATTTCGGCACCCGCGCGCTGGAGGCCGATTTCGCCTTCTGGACCTGGGGCCGGTATCCGACGCGGGACGGGGCGACGGTGATCTATGATGCCGACCGGCGGGACGGGACGCATCTGGGCCGGGCCTTCGCCTTTGGCGCCGACGGCAGCGCGCAGGCCTGTGACGCGCCGCCGCGCACGCGGTTCCGGCGGTCGTTCTGGCAGGTGCGGCGCGAAACCCGGGCCGATCCGGGCACGATGCCGCGCCAGGTGCTGAACATGCTGGATGCGCCGTTCTATTCGCGCGCGACCGTCGCCACGCAGCTGGACGGAGAGGTCGTGACCGGCGTCCACGAGGCGCTGGACCTGCGCCGGTTCCGGTCGCCCCTGCTCAAGCCGATGCTGGCGGTGCGGGTGCCGCGGCGGGCGCGCTGGTCCTTCGGGGACGACCCCGATCAGACCTGATCGGGGCGCAGCGGCTGCACATCCGGGTTCAGCCGCCAGACCGAGACATTCAGCGCCCCGGCGACGGTGACCCAGGCCAGATAGGGCACGAAGGCCAGCCCGGCCCACAGATCGACCCGCCAATGGGCCACCAGCGCCGCCAGCACGGCCAGCCACAGCAGCGCCATCACCGGCAGCGCCCCCTTGAGGCGCCTGAGCCCGAAAAAGACCGGCGACCAAAGCGCGTTGAGCGATATCTGCAAGGCCCAGAAGGCCAGCGCGACACCGCCGCCCTCCATCCCCGCGACGCGGGCGCCGGCAAAGGCCATCAGCAGATACAGAATGTTCCAGACGACCGGAAAAGCCCAGTTCGGCGGCACCCAGCCGGGCTTTTTCAATCGGCGATACCAGTCGCCCGGCGGAAACAGCGCGCCGGTGGCCCCGGCCGAAACACAGGCGGCAAGCAAGACGAAGAACAACAGGATATCCATGGAACGCTCCGGGGACTGGGTCGGTGTTACCTAATCGCCCGAGGCGCCGGTTACCAGAGCGGCAGCCGGTCTCAGGCGCGGGCCTGGCGCGGATCGGCGCCGCGATCACGGGCCCGCAATTCGGCCATCAGGGCCATGATGGTCTCGGCCCGGCCCGGGGCGCGGTCGGGCGCCTTGGCGGCCTCGACCAGAAAGCCGGTTTCGGGCAGCGGCGGGGCATGCAGCAGCGCCGGCACCGGCATGATCAGGCTGGTGGCGCCGCGCAGATGCGCCGCGACAAGGCTGCGCGCCTTGAAGCCGGCGCCGGTCCGGGCCCGGGTGGTCACGCTGTCATGGCCGGCCCGGGCGACCTGGTGCCCGATCCCGGCATAGATCAGCCGCGCCGCCCAGATCCCGGCGCGGGCGCGGATCGGCAGCCGGGCGATCCCGGCCTCGGAGCGCAGGTAGAGCCGGCGCGCCTCGACCAGCAGGCGGCGCACCATGGTGCGGATCGCCGGTGTCGGCTGCGGGTCGCGCAGAAAGGCCTGCGGATCGAGCCCCGCTTCGGCGAACCAGTCGCGCGGCAGGTAAAGCCGGCCGGCGCGGGCATCCTCGCCCACGTCGCGGGCGATGTTGGTCAGTTGCATCGCCACGCCCAGATCGCAGGCCCGGGCCAGGGCATCGCCGTCGCGCACCCGCATCAGCACGCACATCATCGCCCCCACCGCGCTGGCGACCCGCGCGGAATAGGCGCGCAGCTCGCTCAAGCTGGCATAGCTTTCCCCGCGCGCATCCCAGGCCAGCCCTTCGAGCAGCGCATCGGGCAGGGCGCGCGGCATGTCGAAATCGGCGATGATCGCGGCAAAGGCGCGGTCGGCGGGGGCGTTGCGGGGCCGCCCGGCATAGGCCAGGTCCAGCCTGTCGTTCAGCGACAGCACCGCGCCGGCCTTTTCATCGCCCTCGTCCACCGCGTCGTCGGCGAGCCGGCAAAAGGCATAGAGCGCCAGCGCCGGATCGCGCACGGACCCGGGCAACAGGCGCGCGGCGGCGTGGAACGACAGCGATCCGGTGCGGATCGCCGCGCGGCAATGGTCCAGATCGGCCGGGGCGATCATTCCGCCGCCAGATCCAGCGCGGCGGCGGGCGCCGGCGGTACCATCCCGGCCAGAACCTCGGCCGAGGAAATCACCCCGGGCAGCCCGGCCCCCGGATGGGTGCCGGCCCCGGCCAGATACAGCCCCGCGACCTCTTCGCTGACGTTATGGGGCCGGAACCAGGCCGATTGCAGGATCCGCGGTTCGATCGAAAAGCCGCAGCCATGGGGCGACAGGTAGCGGCTCTCGAAATCGGCCGGGGTCAGGATATGGCTGGCGGACAGATGGTCCTCGAAGCCGGGGATGTGCTGCTCCAGCACCGCGGCGACCTTCCGGCGGTAGCGGTCCGTTTCCTGCGCCCAGTCGACACCGCCCCAGCCAAGATGCGGCACCGGCGACAGCGCGTAAAAGGTATCGCCCCCGTCGGGCGCCACCCCCGGTTCGGTGACCGAGGGGCGATGCAGATAGAGGCTCATGTCGTCGGCCAGCTTGCCGCGGATGAAGATGTCGCGCAGCAGGCCATCGTAGCGGGGGCCGTTGATGATCGTGTGATGGCCCACATCGGCCCATTTGTCGCGCGTGCCGGCGGTGCCGAAATACCAGACGAACAGGCCCATGGACCAGCGCTGGCGGTCCAGCTTCGCCTTGGTCCAGCGCCGCTTGCCGCCCTTGAGCAGATGGGCATAGGTATGGCCCGCATCGGCATTGCTGACCACCACCGCCGCCGGCAGACGGTCGGCGCCGGCGCGCACGGCCGTGACGCGGCCGTTCTCGGCCTCGATCTCGTCCACGGTGACGCCCAGGCGGACCTGGCCGCCCTGCGCCTCGATCACCCGGACCATGGCATCGGCGATCGCCTGCACGCCGCCCATGGCGTAGTGGACGCCGTAGGATTTCTCCAGGTGACTGACCAGGGCGTAGATCGAGGTGACATGGGCCGGGTCGCCACCGATGAACAGCGGATGGAACGACAGCGCCATGCGCAGGCGCGGGTCGCGGACATGGGCCTTCGCATGGGCCAGGATCGACCGGTCGGCGCGCAGCCGGGCAAAGGCCGGCAGCACCTTGAGCGTTTCGCGGATGTCATGCATCGGGATCCGGCCCAGGCGCTGAAAGCCGATCCTGTAGCGCGCCTCGGCGCCCTTGAGGAACCGCAGGTAGCCGCGCAGGTCGCCGGGCGACAGGCGGCGGACCTCTTCGATCATCCGTTCGGTATCGGGATAGGCCCGGAACTGCGACCCGTCCGGCCAGCGGATTTCATAGAACGGATCCATCGGCCGCAGGTCGATATCGGAATGAAAATCGCGCCCGCAGGCTTGCCAGAGTTCCTCCAGCAGGGCAGGCATGGTAACGATGGTCGGACCAAGGTCGAAACGGTGCCCGTTCCGCGTCACCGAAGAGCCCCGCCCGCCGGGCCGGTCGAGCCGGTCCAGCACGGTCACCCGCCAGCCCTTGGCGCCCAGCCGCATCGCCGCGGCGAGGCCGCCCAGGCCGGCCCCGATGATGACGGCCGAGTCGTTGTGGGGATGTGTAAACATAACTAGACAGTATCGCGAGACGGCGTGACTGGCAATGTTTACATGCACAGACGCCGAAACCCGATCCGGCCCGACCTGCGGCAAGTTTTCCGTTGCAATACAGGGCCCATGTGTCAATGTAGGTTGACACCAGTCGAGTCAAGAAATGTCGCAATGCGTCACCCTCAGCCTGTTCCGCTTCGCGCGGCTTCGTGACCGGGCCTGGGCTTTTGCCCAGATGGGCCTGGCCCGCGCGCCGTTGGCGCGGATGCCGGGCCTGCAGTTCTGGAAGCTCTGCGGCTCGGGTGTCGGCGAGGGGTTCACCCCGATCCCCAACACCGCGATCTGGGCGATCCTCGGTGTCTGGGACGACGAATCCACCGCCCGCCGCGCGACCGAGACCGCCCCGGTCTTTGCCCGGTTCCACGCCCGCGCGCAGGAGGCCTGGACCCTGCGGCTGGCCGTCACCTCGGCCCGGGGGCGCTGGTCGGGGCGCGCGCCCTTCGCCCCGTCCGACGGCCCCGCGACCGGCCCTGTGACTGGCCCTGCGACCGGCCCCAAGACTGGCCCTGTCGCGGCGCTGACCCGGGCGACGCTGCGCCCCCGGACGATGCTGCGGTTCTGGCGCCGGACGCCGGACATCTCGAAGGTGATCGGCGCCGATCCCGACGTGATCTTCAAGATCGGCGTGGGCGAGGTGCCCTGGCTGCACCAGGTGACCTTCTCGATCTGGCCCGATACCGACGCCATGGCGCGATTCGCCCGCCATGGCCCCCATGCCGCGGCGATCCGCGCGGTGCGCGACGAGGGCTGGTTCACCGAAGAACTCTATGCCCGGTTCCGGATCCTCGGCGAAACGGGCAGCTGGGGCGGGGCGTCGCCGCTTTCGAATTGGCAGGAGGCCGCATGAAACATCCCTTCCCCTTCTCGGCCATCGTCGGCCAGGACGAGATGAAGCTGGCGATGATCCTGACCGCCATCGACCCCTCGATCGGCGGGGTCCTGGCCTTCGGCGACCGCGGCACCGGCAAATCCACCGCGGTGCGGGCCCTGGCCGCGCTGTTGCCGCCGATCGACATGGTCGCGGGCTGCCCGGTCAATTCCGCCAGCCCCGATGACGTGCCCGACTGGGCCGGGCTGGACCGGCGCGAGATGGTCGAGGCGCCGACCCCGGTGGTCGACCTGCCGCTGGGCGCCACCGAAGACCGGGTGACCGGGGCGCTGGATATCGAACGGGCGCTGACGCTGGGCGAAAAGGCCTTCGAACCCGGCCTGCTGGCCCGGGCGAATCGCGGGTATCTCTATGTCGACGAGGTCAACCTGCTGGAGGATCACATCGTCGACCTGCTGCTCGACGTCGCCCAATCCGGCGAAAACGTGGTCGAACGCGAAGGCCTGTCGATCCGCCACCCGGCGCGATTCGTGCTGGTCGGTTCCGGCAATCCCGAAGAGGGCGAATTGCGTCCGCAATTGCTGGACCGGTTCGGCCTGTCGGTCGAGGTGACAAGCCCCCGCGACGTGGAAACCCGGGTCGAGGTGATTCGCCGCCGCGATGCCTATGAACGCGATCACAACGCCTTCATGCTGCGCTGGCAGGCCGAAAACGCGGCGATCCGCGACCGTATCGTCACCGGCCGCAAGGCCCTGGCCGGGCTGGAGGCCGGCGACAAGGTGCTGACCGATGTCGCCCGGATCTGCCTGGCGCTGGGGGCCGACGGGCTGCGCGGGGAACTGACCCTGCTCAAGGCCGCCCGCGCCTATGCCGCCTGGCGCGACGATACCGCGATCACCCGCACCCATATCCGCGACGTGGTGCCGATGGCCCTGCGCCACCGCCTGCGCCGCGACCCGCTGGACGAGGCCGGCAGCGGTACCCGCGTCGCCCGCGTGGTGGACGAGGTCTTTGGCTGATCCCGCCCCCCCCTTTGCGCGCGCCGCCCTGGCGCTGGACCTGCTGGCGGTCGATCCCGGGCTGGGCGGGCTGCGCCTGGTCGCCCGGGCCGGCCCGGTCCGCGCGGCCCTGACGGCCCGGATCGGCCCGGGCGCCCGGCGCCTGCATCCCGCGCTGGACGACGACGCGCTGTTCGGCGGGCTGGATCTGTCGGCGACCCTGGCCTCGGGGCACCGGGTCGACAGCGCCGGGCTGCTGGCCGAACCGGCGGTGCTGGTGCTGCCGATGGCCGAACGCACGCCGCCGGGCCTGGCCGCGCGGCTGGGCGCCTGCCTCGATGCCGGGCGCGGTCACCTGCTGATCGCGCTGGACGAAACCGCGGGCGACGGCGAAGGCCTGCCCGCCGCCCTGTCCGAACGGCTGGCCTTCGACATCGACCTGTCCGAGGTGCCGCTGCGCGACGCGACCCTGCCGCCGCCGGCCGATATCGCGGCCGCAAAGCTGCGGCTGGCGGCGACCGACCTGCCCGACACCCTGCCCCGGCAGATCGCCGAACTGACGCTGGCCTTCGGGATCGACAGCCCCCGCGCCGCCTTGTTCGCCCTGCGCGCGGCCCGGGCGCTGGCGTCGCTGCGGGGCGGCGAAATCGGTCCCGACGAGGTCGAGACCGCGGCCGCCCTCACCCTGGCCCATCGCGCCACGCAGATGCCCGAACCGGACCCGCCCCCGGACGACGACGCGGCCGCGCAGCAACCGCCGCCGCCACCGTCGGACAGCGACAACGCCGGCCAGGACAGCGGCGCGCTGCCCCGGGAGCTGCTGGTCGAGGCGATCGCCGCCCTGCTCCCGCCCGACCTGCTGGAGGGCGGCGCCCGGGCCGACCGGCGCGCCACCGGCACCGGCGCCGGCGCCATGAACAAGGGCAACCGCCGTGGGCGCCCCCTGCCCTCGCGCCCCGGAAGGCCCGGCTCGGGCGCCCGGATCGACCTGGTCGCCACCCTGCGCGCCGCCGCACCCTGGCAGACGATCCGCGCGAAAACCGCGCACCGGCCCGGGCTGCAGATCCGCGGCAGCGACATCCGGCTGCGCCGCTACCAGCACCGCTCGGACCGGCTGATCGTCTTTACCGTCGATGCCAGCGGATCCTCTGCCCTGGCCCGCCTGGCCGAGGCGAAAGGCGCGGTCGAACATTTGCTGGCCCGGGCCTATACAAGGCGCGACCATGTCTGCCTGGTGGCGTTCCGCGGCACCGGGGCCGAAGTGCTGCTGCCGCCGACCCGCAGCCTGGTCCAGACCAAGCGCCGCCTGGCCGCCCTGCCCGGCGGCGGTGCGACGCCGCTGGCCGCCGGCCTGCAATCCGCCGCCCACGAGATCGACCAGGCCCGCCGCAAGGGCATGCAGCCGATGCTGTGCCTGCTGACCGACGGAAGGGCCAATATCGCGCTTGACGGCACCGCCGACCGGGCCCGGGCGGCCGGGGATGCGACCCGCATCGCCCGGACCCTGGCCGGGACCGAGGCGCTGGTGATCGATTGCGGCACCCGCCCGACCCCGGCCCTGCGCGACCTCGCCGCCGCCTGTGCCGGCCGCTACATGGCGCTGCCGCGCGCCGATGCCGGCCGGTTGTCGCGCGCGGTGTCGGACGCGCTGGGTTAGGCGCGATGCGCTGGCCCGAGGATCTGGAGGGCTGGCCGCTGCGCGAACATTCGCGCCGGGTGCTGTGCCGCCCCCATCTGTGGCACGTGCAAGAGGCCGGAACCGGCCCGACCCTGGTGCTGATCCACGGTGCCGGCGGGGCCACGCAAAGCTGGCGCGCGCTGTTTCCGCTGCTGGCGCGCCGGTATCATGTCGTCGCCATGGACCTGCCGGGCCAGGGCTTCACCCGGCTGGGCGCCCGGTCGCGCTGCGGGCTGGCCCCCATGGCCGAGGACCTGGGCGCCCTGATCGCGCAGGAAGGATGGAAGCCGGCCGCCCTGGTCGGCCATTCCGCCGGCGCCGCCATCGCCCTGCGCCTGGCCGAAGACCTGCGCTGCCCGGTCCTCGCCTTGAACCCGGCCTTGCAGAATTTCGACGGGGTCGCCGGCTGGCTGTTCCCGATCCTGGCACGAGTGCTGTCGCTGAACCCGCTTTCGGCGCCGCTCTTCGCGGCCTCGGCGACCCCCGCCAAGGTCCGCCGGCTGGTCGAACGGACCGGGACGCACCTGCCGCCGGCGGGGCTGGCGCTGTATCACCGGCTGGCCACCGACCGGACCCATGTGGACGCGACCCTGGCGATGATGGCGCAATGGTCGCTGGACGGGCTGCTGGCGCGCCTGCCGCGGCTGGAGATCCCGCTGCGCATCCTGGTCGGCGGCGATGACCGCGCGGTGCCGCCCGACAGCGCCGGCCGCGCCTGCACGGCGATGCCCGATTGCCGGATCGAGCGTTGGGAGGGGCTGGGCCACCTGATCCACGAAGAGGCGCCGGACCGGGTCGCAGCCTGGATTGCGGCGCAGCCGGGCGCCGCCCTCGGAACCGCGCCCGACCCGCCGACACCGGATGCACCGGCCCTTTCGTGATCCGATCCGCCGACCTATAGTGCCGCCGGGCAGGAAACAGGCAGGACCCCCATGGCAAAGGCGACACGCACGGGCGACAGTTTCGACCTGGTTCTGGTCGGCCAGTCGGGGCGCGTGCAATACGAGGCATTGCTGCTGGTCGCCTCGCTGCGCGACCAGGACCCGGCTTTCGCCGGACAGGTCTATGTCGCCGAACCGCAGCCCGGGCCGCTCTGGTCCGGCGATCCGCGCATGACAGGCGAGATCCGCGCCGAACTGGAGGCCATGGGCTGCACGATCCTGCCGTTGCACAATCGCGCCTTCGGCCAATCCTACCCCCATGGCAACAAGATCGAGGCCCTGGCCGCGCTGCCGGCGACCGGACCGTTCCTGTTTCTCGACAGCGATACGCTGATCACCGGGCCGCTGTCGACGCTGGCCGCGGCGGATTTCACCCGGCCCACGGCTTCGATGCGGCGCAGCGGCACCTGGCCCGAGGAAGAGCTCTACTGGCCGGGCTACACCGCCACCTGGAAAGCGCTCTACGACCGCTTCGAGCTGGAGTTCGACAGCAGTCTCGACCTGTCGAAACCGGATGAATACTGGGAGCGCTACCTCTATTTCAACGCCGGTTGGGTGGCGGGCACGGATGCCCCCGCCTTCGGCGCCCGCTGGCGCGACTGGGCGGTCGCGATCCGCGACGACCGGCCCCGGGAACTGGTCCTGCAATCGCTCGATCCCTGGCTTGACCAGGTCGCGCTGCCGCTGGTGATCCATTCCTTCGGCGGTGGCCGGCCGGGTCCGGACTGGGCCGGGCTCGATGGCGATCTGACCTGTCACTGGCGCGTCCTCGGCCTGGCCTATGCGCGCGAGGCGGACCGGGTCGTCGAGGTGCTGGAAGCCGTCGCCGCGCCGAACCGGATCAAGAAGCTGCTCAAGAACCACGAGGCCTTCAAGCGGATGATCTACCAGGGCCGCGGCCGCAAGGCGCGGGCGCTGTTCGACCGCGCCGACCTGCCGCCGCGCGAACGCCAGATCCGCAACCGTCTGAAAAAGGACGGCTTCTGGCTGCGCTGACCCGGCCTCGGCCGGGATCGCCTGCGGCGGGCGGAAAAGGGGGGCTGTCTGCCCCCCTCTGCGCGTGCCGCGCATTCACCCCCCGAAGGTATTTCCGGGACAAAGGCAGGCCGGATTCAGGCTTTGTTAACCGAGATGGCGGATTCTGACCCCGCGGTACAGGCTGAGGAGCCGATGGCCGCGGACGGAGGCGCCGTCGCAGCGTCTGCCCCGGCCGGTCGTGCGGCCGCGCCGGGGCGTTTCACAGCCCCCTGCCTTTGTCCCGAAAATACCTCGGGGGACAGCCCGCAGGGCTGGGGGGCAGCGCCCCCGGCCACGGCGGCAACCGGCACCCCGACCGCTGCACCGAGATCACGCGCAACTGGCAGAATGAAAGCGCGCGGAAGCGCTCATTTCGGCACCCATCCGCTGCGGGGAACGCCTGTTCCGGGGAACGGCGTCAAACCGGACGCAAGGTCTTCTTGACCGCAAAGGCGATTGAGCCGCGCGCCACGGCACCTTAACAAGGGCCCGACGATCAGGGAGAGGACAACCAGATGACCGACACGACACTTGGATTCGACACGCTGCAGGTCCATGCCGGCACCGAGCCCGACCCGGCGACCGGCGCCCGGCAGGTGCCGATCTACCAGACCACCGCCTATGTCTTCAAGGATGCCGACCATGCCGCCCGGCTCTTCAACCTGCAGGAGGTAGGCTATATCTATTCGCGCCTGACCAATCCGACGGTCGGCGCGCTGGCCAATCGGATCACGGCGCTGGAGGGCGGCGCCGGCGGGATCTGCTGTTCCTCGGGCCACGCAGCCCAGATCATGGCGCTGTTTCCGCTGATGGGGCCGGGGCGCAACCTCATCGCCTCGACCCGGCTCTACGGCGGCACCGTCACCCAGTTCAGCCAGACCATCAAGCGTTTCGGCTGGTCGGCCAGGTTCGTCGATTTCGACGATCCCGACGCGGTCCGGGCCGCGATCGACGACGATACCCGTGCGATTTTCGGCGAGGCGATCGCCAATCCCGGCGGCTACATCATGGATGTGCGCGCCATCGCGGATATCGCCGATGCCGCGGGTCTCCCGCTGATCATCGACAACACCTCGGCCACGCCCTACCTGTGCCGTCCGATCGAGCATGGCGCGACGCTGGTGGTGCATTCCACCACCAAGTTCCTGACCGGCAACGGCACCGTCACCGGCGGCGCGGTGGTCGACAGCGGCAGGTTCGACTGGTCGGCCAGCGACAAGTTCCCGTCGCTGTCGGCCCCCGAACCCGCCTATCACGGGCTGAAGTTCCACGAGGCGCTGGGGCCGATGGCCTTCACCTTCCACTCCATCGCCGTGGGGCTGCGCGATCTGGGCATGACGATGAACCCGCAGGCCGCCCATTATACCTTGATGGGCATCGAAACCCTGTCGCTTCGCATGAAGAAACACGTGGAGAACGCTGAAAAGGTTGCCAAATGGCTGGAAGCGGATCCCCGGATCGACTTCGTCACCTATGCCGGGCTCGACAGTTCGCCCTACAAGGCCCGGGTGGCGCAGGTCTGCCCGAACGGCGCCGGCGCGCTGTTCACCTTCGCGGTCAAGGGCGGCTATGAGGCCTGCGTCAAGCTGGTCGACAGCCTCAAGCTGTTTTCCCATGTCGCCAATCTGGGCGACACCCGGTCGCTGATCATCCATTCGGCCTCGACCACGCACCGCCAGCTGACCCCCGAACAGCAGGAGGCCGCGGGCGCCGGGCCGAACGTGGTGCGGGTGTCGATCGGGATCGAGGACGCCGACGACCTGATCGCCGATCTCGACCAGGCGCTGGCCCGGGCGACGGCCTGAGCCGCGGCCCCGCGCAGCCCGATGAAGGCGCGCGGGGTGAAGATTCACAGGTCAGTCGGCGCCCGGGTCAGTCGGCGATGGCATAGACCAGGGTGACGCTGGCCGAGACGGTGATCTCGCCCGCCGAAACCGGCACGTCGTATTGCGGCGACGAGGCGAGCCGGGCCTCGGCGATCGGCGCATCCATCGGGTAATAGCCGCCCGCCCCCGCTTCTTCGAGCCGCAGCAGATCGCCCAGATCGACCCCCGCCGCCTCGGCGAAGAGCGCGGCCTTGGCGGCGGCATCGGCCACCGCATCGCGGCGCGCGGCCTCCATCAGCGCGGCGGGATCGTCGATGCCGAACTGCAAGCCGTTCAATTCGTTGGCGCCTTCGCCGACGACCGAGGACAGGACCGACCCCAAGAGGTCCAGGTCGCGCACGACGACCTGCAGGCTGTTGGTCGCGCGATAGCCCGACACCTGGCGCCGGCCGCTGAACGAGCCTTCGGAATAGACCGGGGTCAGGCGCATCGCCCCGGTCTGGATATCGGCCGGGGCAAGGCCCGACGCGGCCAGGTTGTCGAGGATCGCGCGCATCGCAAGGCTGGTTTCGTCCAGCGCCTCGGCCGTGGTCGCGGCTTCGGCCCGGACGCCCAGGGACAGGGTCGCCATGTCGGGCGGTGCCGCGGCCGTTCCGGTGCCGGTGACGATGATGGTGCGCCTGTCCTGTGCGGTGGCGGCGGCCGGCAGGGCCAGCGACAGGGCAAGGGCGGCGGCGAGGATCGGTTGCATGGCGAAAACTCCTTGGCGGTTGCCGTGATGGTTCCCTGTTCCGACGCGCCGCGCAAGGCGATCCTTGGCCGGGCAACCTTTTCCTAGGCGAATCCTTGCTGTAGCCTGTAAGGCGAGGTCGCCGGGGCGTTTCCCCCCCGGCGTTGGGGTGGTAAGCGTCACGAATGAAACCGGATTTCGCCTTGTCGCTGTCGTTCGAGGGCCTGCGTCTGTTGATGCGGGCGCCCGAGGGCTGGCTTCTGGTCGGAGAGGTCGCCCTGGACAGCGCCGACCTGTCCGGCGCCCTGGCCGCGCTGCGCAACCGGGGCGAGGCACTGGCCGGCGGCCCCTTTGCGACCAAGCTGGTGCTGCCGAACGAACAGATCAAGTATATCGCGCTCGACACCACCCGCACGGACGAGGATGACGTCCGCGCCGCCCTGCACGGCGCCACGCCCTATGCGCTGGATGACCTGGCCTATGACTTCGCCAAGGGGGGCGGGCGGACCTATATCGCCGCCGTCGCCCGCGAGACCCTGGCCGAGGCCGAGGCCTTTGCCCGCGAACATGGCTTTACCCCGGCCGGATTCGTCGCGATCCCGGCGCCCTTCACCTTTGTCGGGGAACCGGTCTTCGGCGCGCTCGACGGCGTGGACGCCGAGGCGCTGAAAGACCCGGACCCGATCGTCGTGGTCGGCAGCGTCCCCGATGCCCTGCAGGACGACGCGGCGCCGGACGCGCCCGAAACCGCCGAGGATGCGGTGACGCAAGTCGACCCGGCCCCGGCAGAACCGTCCCGGCCGGAAGAACCGTCCCGGCCGGCGGCGTCGGCGCATGACGCCCCGCCCCGGAATGACCCGGCGGACGACACGGCCCTGCCCGACGCCGGCCCCCCGGGTGGCGCCGCGACGGCGACGGATGCCCCGGTCTTCGGGTCGACCCGCGATCCCGATGCCCCGGCCCGGCACTCGGCCGGACCCGCCTTCGGCGACGACGCCGATCCGGCGACCGATCCCCGACCGGTCGACACCTCCGCGCCCTCGGACAGGCCACCGGCCCCGATGGCCGAGGCCGAGGCGCCGCCGGTCTTTGGCACCCGCCGCAGCGGCGACATCGCGCTGGCCGCCGTTGTCGCGCCGCGCCGCGACCCGCCGCCGCTTGCCGTTCCGGTCCGGACCCCCGACCACGGGCCGCGGCTGGGGGCGGCGGATCGGTCCGCCAGTGACGATATCGCGCCCGCGCCGCTGCCGGGTGCCGCACCGCCGGATCCCGCCGCCAGCGCGCCGCCGATTTCGGGGATCGAGGTTCCCGACAGCGCCCCGCCGGTGCCGACCCCGGACCCCGCAGAGGCCGCAGAGGCCCCGGCCGCCCTGGCCGCGACCCTGGCGCCGGCCGACCCTGCCGCGGCGGGCGGCTTTCGCAGCCGCCGCAAGCCAGAGCCGGCCAGCGCCGACGCCACCGCCGCGCCCAAGCAGAAGTCGTTCTTCAATGCCCGTCGCAAGGCGCCCGAGCCCAAGGTGGTGGGCGGCAAGCCGCGTTTCCTGGGCCTGATCCTGACCGCCGCGCTGATCCTCGTCCTGTTGTTGATCGGCCTGTTCATGGCCGGCCCGGCCGAGGTCGTGAACAGCCTGTTCCGCCGCAATGCCGTGCCCGACGCACCGCAGCCGCAAGCCGTGGCAAGCGCCCCCGTCGCCCCCGAGGCACCGGCCGCCGCGCCCGCGTCCCAGCCCGATCTTGCCGCCGCGCCCGAAGCGCTGGCGCCGCAGGTCAGCGCCCCGCGCGGCCCGGTGCTGAGCCCCGACGAGGCCGAGCGGATCTATGCCGCCACCGGGGTCTGGCAACGGGCGCCGCGCCTGCCGGTGGAGCCGCGCATCGACCCGATGGGAGAGATCGCCCTGGCCGCGATCCCGGCCGGCGAAACGGCCCGTCTGGCGCAACCTCAGGCGCCGCTTCCCGATGGCCTGTTCGGCGATACGATCTTTCCGGCACCGGTGGCGCCGCCGCCCCCCGAGGCGGCGTTCGATTATGACGAAACCGGCTATGTCGTCGCGACCCCCGAGGGCGCCATGACCCCCGACGGGGTGCTGGTCTTTGCCGACAGGCCCGACCTGCTGCCGCCGGTGCGCCCCGGCACCGAGGCCCCGCCGGCCACGGTGCCGCTGGCCGAGGATGCGGTTGCGGTCGGCGATGCCCCCGACGGCGTCGTGCTGATCGCGGGCGCCCCCGCCCTGACCCCGCCGGTGCGGCCGACCCCGCCCGAAGACAGCACCGCCCCGGCCGATGCGCTTGCCCTGACCGACATCCCGACCGATCCGGCGCCGGAGGCAACCGCCCCAGAGGCAACCACCGCGGAGGCAACCGCCCCGGAGGCGCCGCAGGCGGATGCGACCGACGCGGTGACGCCACCCGAAACCGATGAGGCGGCGGTGGTCTATCTGAGCGAGCGGCCCGCCCTGACCCCGGCGATCCGCCCGGGCACCGCCGACGACGCCGCGCCGGGCGCCCCGCAGCCGGATCGCGACGACGTGGTGTTCATCACCGAGCGGCCAGCCCTGGTGCCGGCGGTCCGGCCCGCCGCGCCGGTTCCCGAGGCTGAAACGCCCCAGGCGGACGCAGAAGACACCGGCGCCGAGATCGCGGCCCTCGTGCAGCGCCCAGGCCCGGACACGCCTCGGCCGGCCCGGCGCCCGGAGAGCCTGGCGCCCGCCGCCGCGCCGCAACCGCCCGAAGCGGACCCGTCGCTGCCGGCGCTGGCCCGTGACGCGCCGCCATCGCGCCCGTCGGAGCTTGCGCCGCCCGCGGCGCCCCCCGCAGAGCTCGCGCCGGAACCGGACCCCGCCGTGCAGCAGGCCGGCGCCGCGTCGCTGGAACTCAATGCCGCGCTGGCCTCTGCCGTGGCCGAAGCCGCCGCGCGGCCCAACCGCTTTGTCGACGCGACCCCGCAGGCGGTCGTCGCCTCGGTCCGGCCCGATGCGCGGCCGCGCAACATGGACCGGATCGTGTCGGCGGCCGTGGCCCAGCAGCAACGCCAGGCCGTGGCCGAACCGGTCCGGCCCGCCGCGACCGCCCAGCCGTCGGGCCCGACCTCCACCACCGTCGCCCGCGCCGCGACGATGGAAAACGCGATCAACCTGCGCGACGTCAACCTGATCGGCGTGTTCAACCGCAACGACGGCCGCCTTGCCCTTGTCCGCCTGTCGAACGGGCGGCTGCAAGAGGTGCGGGTCGGCGACCGGCTGGATGGTGGCCAGGTGACGGCGATTTCCGATGACGCATTGAACTACGTCAAGCGAGGCCGCACGATCACCTTGCAGATTCCAAGCGGATGAACGGCCCGCCGGGCCGGCAGACGCCGCGCCCGAGGACGTGACCGATGCAAGAAGCCCTGTTGTTCGCCCTGTTGTTCCTGGCTGTCTCGGTCATCGCCGTGCCGCTGTCGGCGCGCCTGGGCCTGGGATCGGTGCTGGGCTACCTGCTGGCCGGTATCGCCATCGCCCCGATCATCGGCTCCAGCACCGGAGAGCTGCTGCACGTCGCCGAATTCGGCGTCGTCATCATGCTGTTCCTGATCGGGCTGGAACTGGAACCGCGTGCCCTGTGGGCGATGCGACACAAGCTGTTGGGACTGGGCGGGCTGCAGGTGCTGGGCACGATGAGCGCGATCACGGCCGCGGCCATGGCGTTCGGGTTGGAATGGTCCACGGCACTGGCGGTGGGCATGATCCTGTCGCTCAGTTCGACCGCGATCGTGCTGCAGACCCTGACGGAAAAGAACCTGATGCAGACGGCCGGTGGGCGGTCGTCGTTCTCGGTCCTGCTGACCCAGGACATCGCGGTGATCCCGATGCTTGCGCTTGTGCCGCTGCTGCCGGCCTTCGGCACCAACCTCGTGACCGCGGCCGAGGACGGATCGCTGCATCGGACCGACCCCGAGCCAAGCGGCGGCCATGGTGGTGCGATGCACTTTCTCGAGGATCTGCCCGGCTGGGGCGTCACCCTGGTGACCATCGGCGCGGTCGCGCTTGTCATCCTGGTCGGCGTGTTCCTGACCCGTCCCGTGTTCCGCTACATCCACCAGGCCCGCCTGCGCGAGATGTATACGGCGCTTGCCCTGCTGATCGTCGTCGGCACCGCGGTGCTGATGAACGCCGTCGGCCTGTCGCCCGCGCTTGGCACCTTTCTGGCCGGGGTTGTGCTGGCCAATACGGAATTCCGCCACGAACTGGAAAGCGACCTGGAACCGTTCCGGGGCCTGCTGCTGGGCCTGTTCTTCATCACGGTCGGTGCCGGGATCGACTTCGAGCTGTTCTTTTCCGAACCGCTCCGCCTGCTGGGCCTGACCCTGGCCCTGGTGCTGGGCAAGGGGGTGATCCTGTTTGTCCTGGCGCTGCTGTTCCGGTTGCGCGGCCGCGATCGCTGGCTCTTCACCCTCGGACTGGCCCAGGCGGGGGAATTCGGCTTCGTGCTGATCTCGTTCTCGACCCAGACCGGCGTGGTCGGCGGCGCATTGGGCGGCGAATTGCTGATCGTCGTGGCGCTGTCGATGCTGATGACGCCGCTGTTGTTCATCCTTTACGAAGTCGCGGGCCGGCGCCAGCGCGACGGACACCAACCCGAGGCGGACACGGTCGACGAACAGGGCAAGGTGATCGTCGCCGGGATCGGCCGGTTCGGGCAGGTGGTGAACCGGCTGGTGCAAAGTGCCGGCTTTTCGACGGTCGTGCTGGACAACAACCTGTCGACGGTGCAGCTGATGCGCAGCTTCGGCTTCAAGGGGTTCTTCGGCGACCCGAGCCGGCCTGACATCCTGCATGCCGCCGGGCTGGAAGACGCCAGGGTCCTGGTGGTGGCGCTGGACGACAAGGCCGCCGCGCTCAAGCTGGTGCGCTATGCCCGTGCCCAGCGGCCCGACCTGCATATCGTCGCCCGCGCCCGGGACCGGCTGCATGTCTACGAATTGTACGAAGCCGGCGCCGACAAGATCGTGCGCGAATTGTTCGACAGCTCGCTGCGCGCCGGGCGTTACGTGCTGGAGAACCTCGGGCTCAGCGAATACGAGGCCAACGACGCCGAGGTCACCTTTTACCAGCATGACCGCAAGATCCTGCGCGAACTGGCCGAATTGTGGGACCCGGACATCCCGATCGCGCAGAACGCGGCCTATCTGAAACGCGCGCAGGAGGCCGACCGGGTTCTGGAAACAAGGCTGTCCGAACGGCTCGACGAAACCGAACGCGCGGCGATGCAGCGCGGCCCCGGAGGGCGCAAGATCGCCGCCGCGCCCGCGACGGACCCGCCCGAGGGTGACGGCTGAACCGGATCGGGCGCGATCCGCCCCGATCGCGGCGGCGACCCCGTGACTGGACGTGACATAGGTGTCTTGCGCATGCGCCCCGCGCCCGCGCCGCCCCCGCGCGCCCTGTGGCTCAGCAGTCGGGATCGGCAAGCGCGGCCGGCGCATAGGGGCCAAGGTCATGCAGCTGCCAACCCTCGCCGTCATGGCGCAGCCCGACGATCCGGCTCCAGTCGCCGCGCGCCAGGCGCAGCTCCGGACCGGCGCCGCAGTCGACCACCCCGCCCTCGATCCCGGGCGCGCCGAAGCGGTGATTGGTCACCCCCTCGATCGCCGCCTCCTGGGTCAGGCGCCAGCCTTCCGGGGCCGGGACAAGCTCGACCACGCGCAGCACCCGGGCCAGGTGGGGGCGGTCGACATAGGCGATCTCGACCCGGCCGTCGCCGTCGAAATCGGCGATTCCGGCGATCGCCAGCCAACGGTGACGCTGCCCGATCGGCGCGGTTTCGGCGATGACGGCGATGGTCGTGCCCGCCGGGTGGCCGTCGGACGCCACCTCGTCCCAGATCCGGATCGCCGCGCCCCGGTCGAAATAGGAGATGACGGTGACCACCTCGGGGGTGCCGTCGCCATCAAGATCCACCAGACGTGGCGCGGTATCTTCGTAGACCGCGTCCGCCAGCGCCGCGCCCAGCACCCGGTCCGGGGCCAGCCGGATCTCGATCGCCGCATATTCCCCGCCGGGCACGGCGCCGTGGCCGTAGATATCGGTCTGCATCGCGTAATCGGCGCCGGTGATCTCGGCCCCAACCGCACCGGCGAAGAACGCCGCGAGCGGCGCGATGAGCCGCGCCGCGGTCAAATCTGCTTTTCGGGCAACTGCACCACCAACCCGTCCATTTCTTCGGTCACCTTGATCTGGCAGGTCAGGCGCGAACGCTGGGGATCGGGTTCATAGGCGAAATCGAGCATGTCCTCTTCCATCGGATCCTTGGCCGGCAGACGCTCGACCCAGGCCGGATCGACATAGACATGACAGGTCGAACAGGCGCAGGCGCCACCGCAATCGGCCTCGATCCCCGGGACGCCGTTGTCTCGGGCGCCTTCCATCACCGTCAGCCCCGGCGCAACGTCGATTTCGTGCCGCGTGCCGCTATGCTCGATATAGGTGATCTTGGCCATGTCGCCCCCGGGTTTTGCAGGATTTCGACCTATCTAGGCGCTCTTGTCCCGGGGTTCCAGACGCAATTCGCCCCGGTCTTCGCCCCGGTGCCGATCGCACCGCGCGGGGCCGGCAAGATTGCGGTTTGGGGCAGACAGGTTTCGGCGTAAACTCCGGTCGACCGGGACATCGCAGATCCCGGACCGAACCAGGCGAAACCGGGCAATGCCATGATCCGAACCGTCGCGCCGATCGCGCTTTTCGTCCTGTCCGGCTGTGTGTCCGGGCCCGGGCCGGGCATGCCGTCCGAGGCGACGGCACCTCCGGTCGGATCCACCTGCACCGGGCGCGCCGTCACCCCGGCGCGGATCGAGACAGTGACCGAACAGGTGCTGGTCACGCCGGCGCGCCTGGATGATGCGGGCAACGTGCTGGAACCGGCCGGCTACCAGACCGTGACCCGCCAGCAGATCACCCGCGACCGGCAGGAGGTCACGTTCGACACGCCCTGCCCCGACCTGCTGACGCCGGAGTTCGTCGCCTCGCTGCAGCGCGCCCTGCGGGTGCGCGGCCTGTACCAGGGGCCGATCAGCGGGGTGTTCGACCCGGCCACGGGCCGCGCGGTGCGGGATTTCCAGGTGGCGCGGGGCGATCACGACACCACGGTGCTGACCCTGGCCAGCGCCCGCGCCCTGGGTCTGGTCGCGCTGGACCGGGACAGCCTGATGAACCGGTAGACTGCGTCGCCGACGCGGGGTTGCGGCCGCACCCCGGGTCGGGCCCGGGGTGCGGTCCGCAAGCGCGGTGCCGGCCTAGTCGGTGATCGACAGCGCGACGAAACGCGCATCGCCGCCCCGACGCAGCAGCAGAAGGATCGACTCGCGGCCGGCCTCCTGGGCCTCGTCCAGACGGGTTTCGAAATCGTCCAGGGCGGACAGTTTCTGCTGACCGGCCTCGGTGATGACATCGCCCTCCACCAGGCCCTTGGACGCCGCCTCGGAGGACGGTTCGACCGCGGTGATCACCAGCCCGGCGCCGGCGGCCACACCCAGTTCTTCGGCCATGTCCTCGGTGATTTCGGACAGGGTCAGGCCCAGATAGCTGCCCTCGGCCGGGCCGTCCGGAGTGGCGTCGTCGCCGGACGGAAAGGCCGTCGCCTCGGCGGTTTCGCGACGGCCCAGCGTCACGACCAGGTCGACCATGTCCCCGTCGCGCAGGACCGTCACCGGAACCTCCTTGCCGACCGGGGAATTGCCGACGATGTTCACCAATTCGCGGGTATCGGCGATCTCGACCCCGTCGAAGACCAGGATCACGTCGCCCGAGTCGATGCCGGCCTCCATCGCCGGGCCTTCGGGCACATCGGTGACCATGGCCCCGCGCGCCGCGTCCAGCCCGTCGACCGCGCCGATCATGTCGGGGGTCACGTCCTGGATCCGGACGCCCAGCCAGCCGCGCCGGGTTTCGCCGAATTCGCGCAGCTGCTCGACCACGTTGACCACGACGTTCGAGGACATCGCGAAACCGATCCCGATCGAGCCGCCATTGGGCGACAGGATCGCGGTGTTCACGCCGATGACCTGACCGTCCATGTTGAACAGCGGGCCGCCGGAATTGCCCTGGTTGATGGCCGCGTCGGTCTGGATGTAGTCGTCATAGGTGCCCGACAATTCGCGGTTGCGGGCCGAGATGATGCCGGCGCTGACCGAAAACCCCTGGCCCAGCGGGTTGCCCATGGCCATCACCCAATCGCCCACGCGCGAGCCGTCGCCGGTGCTGTCGCCGAATTCGACGAATTGCAGCGGCTCGTCGTAAGTCACCTTGAGCAGGGCGATATCGGTGTTGGGATCGGTGCCGACCACCTCGGCCGGCAGCAGTTCGGCCGGCTGATCGGCGCCGGGAAAGAACTCGATCTCGATCTCGTCGGCGCCTTCGATCACGTGGTTGTTGGTGACGATGTAGCCATCGGCCGAAATCACGAAACCGGAGCCGAGCGCAGAGGCGCGTCGCGGGCCCCGGTCACTGAAATCACGAAAGAAATCCTCGAACGGAGAGCCGTCAGGGACGATGCCCTGGGGCCCGGTATTCGAGGAGACGACCGTCGAGGTGGTGATGTTGACCACCGCCGGGCTGACCCGTTCGGCCAGATCGGCAAAGGTGACCGGCCGGTTCGGCAGGTCCTGGGCCGGCGCCGGCAGCGCCTGGACGATCGCCAGGGCAAGGCCGACGCACAGCACGGCCACCCAGTCACGAAACCGGTCGACGGCAAGGGAACGGGTCTGAACGTATGGCTGGGACATTGTGGGTCCGATCCTCCTGGGCAAATCCTGGTCCCGGCGCATGGTCCCGGGACGGGATGACGTGAGTCTAGGGCAGACGAAGCGCAACGCAATGGGCAATGACGTCGCCTCAAGGTCGTGTGACCGGCCGCGACCGGCCCCGCAGATCCCCGGCCCCGTCACATCCCGGCGCCGAAGACATAGGCGGCCCAGATCAGGGCGACCCCGAAGGCCAGCGCGGCGAGCCCGAGGGCCCGCCGCGCATCCAGGGACAGGCGCCGCAGCGCCTGCAACAGGTCCTCGACCAGGCCGGGCGCGAGCGCCCAGACCAGACCCTCGATCACCAGCACGAGGCCAAGTGCGAGAGCCAGGTTGGCCATCATGGATCAGTCTTGATCCGTTGCCGCATCGTCGTCGCCGGCGGGCGGATCCTCGGGTTCGGGCATGCCGGTGCCGCCATCCATCAGATCGTCCACGACCGTCGCCGGATCGGTTTCTAGAACGTCATCCTCAAACCCCGGAGGGGCGCCGATCTCGGGGATCGGCGCAACCTCGTCAAGGACCGCATCCATCGCGTCTCCGGCGCTGTCGTATTCCGGCAGGCCGGCCAGCAGGTCGTCGATCGACGGCACCGCATCCGGATCGACGCTGGGCGCCGGCAGGCCACCCTCGATACCGCCGTTGACCGATTGCAGATAGGCGAAGAACTCACCGTCGGGCGATGTCAGGATGCGGGTATTGCCATTGGCAAGGGCCTGACGATAGCGCAGCAACGATTCGTAGAACGAAAAGAACTCCTCGTCGGTGCCATAGGCGGCGGCATAGATCGCCGCGGCGCGGGCATCGGCCTGACCGCGGATCACCTGGGCCTGCCGTTCGGCGGCCGAGACGATCTCTCGCACCGCCCGGTCGGCAGCGGACCGGATCCGCTGGCTGGCCTCGCGGCCACGGGCCCGCAGGTCGGCGGCTTCCTGCCGGCGTTCCGAGATCATCCGCTGGAAGGTGGCGATCTTGTTCGCGTCCGGCAGGTCGGTGCGCCGCAACCGGACATCGACGATCGTGACGCCGAAGCCTTCGGCGGTTTCGATCGCCGCGTCGCGGATCCGGTCCATGAGCTCGGCCCGGTCGGCCGACAGGATCGCGTCGCTCTCGACTTCCCCCAGGACCGTCAGCGTGGCGCTGGACAGGATCGGCGCAAGCCGCGCATCGGCGGCCGCCTCGCCCCCGACGCCGACCCGTTCGCGGAACCGGACCGGATCGGTGATCCGATAGCGGGCGAAGCTGTCGACCTCGAGCACGCGGTTGTCGCTGGGGATCACGCGCACCGGCTGGACGTCGATCGACCGGATCCGGTCATCGTAATAGACCACTTCCTGGATCAGCGGGATCTTGAAGCCGAGGCCCGGATCTTCCTTGACCTGGACGACACGGCCGAATTGCAGCACCAGTGCCTTCTGGCGTTCATCGACCACGAAAAGCGACGAATAGGCCGCGATCGCCAGGACGAAGAGACCCGGAAGGATAAAGGTTGATTTGCGCATCAGTTGTTCCCCCCGCTGGTCGGGTTCCGAAGCCGATCAAGCGTCAGATACGGCACCACGTCGGCCCCTGCCTGATCGCTCTCCATGAGGATCACGTCCATGTCGCCATAGACCTCGCCCATCGCTTCCAGGAACAGGCGTTCCCGGGTGACCTCGGGCGCGCGGGAATATTCCGCCAGCACCGACAGGAAGCGTGACGCCGAACCTTCGGCGGCGTTCACCGTTTCGGCCTCGTAGCCGATCGCGCCTTCCAGCACCGCCGCCGCGCGGCCACGGGCCCCTGCCAGGGCCTGGTTGGCATAGACATTGGCCTGGTTGCGGACCCGGTTCTGTTCGGCCGAGGCAGATTGCACGTCCAGATAGGCGTCCTGCGGGCTGGTCTGGACGGTGACCGCATTTCCGCTTTCGTCGAATTCCTCGTAGTCGACGACAACGTCCGGCGCCCGCAGCGGCAACAGGTTGACACGGACGACATTGACGCCGCTGTCGTAGCTGTCGAGGGTCTGCTGCACCTGCAGCGCAAGCTGGTCGGAGATGGTCTGGCGATCCCGGTTCAGAAGCGGGCTGAACTCCGATTGGGCGACCAGTTCGCGCATCACCGATTCCGCGACGATCGCGACGGTCTGTTCGGGTTCGGCCAGGTTGAACAGATATTGTTCGGGCCGGGTCGGGTCGATGTTCCAGACGAAGTTGAACTGGACGTCGACGATGTTCTCGTCCCCGGTCAGCATCAGGCTTTCGTCATCGGAGGCCCGCGGCCCGCCGATTTCGACCACCTGTTCTTCGGTCACGTTCAGGACCACGCGGGTCACGACCGGCCAGGGGGCAAAGTTCAGCCCCGGATTGCCCACCTGGTGGAAGGCGCCGAAGAGCAGCTCGACCGAGCGTTGTTCGGGCCGCACCGTGTAGAAACTGGCCGCGAGCCAGGCGCCCACGGCAACCACAAGGCCAAGGCCGACCATGCCGCGGGTCACCTGCGGGCCGCCGGCGCCGGGGCCCTGCCCGCCACCATTGCCGCCGCGCCCGCCGCCGCCCATCAGGACGCGCAGCTGGTCACGGGTCTTGGTCACGAATTCCTCGAATTCCGGAATCTGCGGCCCGTTTTCCGGGCGCCGCCCGTCGGGCCTGTCGCGATCGCGGTCGTCGTCGTCGCCGCCGCCTCTGCCTCCGCCCCCCCAGGGGCCGCCGTTGTTGCCAGCCATGTGGTCCTTGTTTCCCTTGTTTTCACGCCCCCTGCGGGCAGGGTTGCACGTTGCTATCCAAATTGGGCCTCCGGGCCCGGGTTTCAAGCCGATCGCACCGGATCGCGCATCGTCACAAGTTCCTCGGCCATGGTCGGATGCACCGCTACGGTGCGGTCGAAATCCTCTTTCGTGGCACCCATCTTGACGGCGATGCCGGCCAGCTGGATCATTTCGCCCGCATTGGGCGCGACGATATGACAACCCAGCACCCGGCGCGAGGCCTGCGACACGACCAGTTTCATCATCACCCGGTCCGGACGGTCGGCGAAAGCGGTCTGCATCGGCCGGAACGAGGTGCAGTAGATCTCGACCGGTTCGCGGTCGCGGGCCTCTTCCTCGGACAGGCCGACGGTGCCGAATTCCGGCTGGGTGAAGACCGCCGAAGGGATCAGGTCGTGATCCACCGCGGTGGGGTTGTCCTTGAAGGCGGTTTCGACGAAGGCCATGCCTTCGCGGATCGCGACCGGGGTCAGCTGCACCCGGTTGGTCACGTCGCCGATCGCATAGACCGAGGGCACCGCGGTGCGGGAATAGGCGTCCACCACGATCTCGCCGCGCCGGCCGGTCTCGACCCCGATCCCGGCCAGGCCCAGCCCGTCGCTGTTGGGCCGCCGGCCGGTGGCGAAAAGGACGCGGTCATGGACCCGTTCGAGCCCGTTGCTGCCCTTGACCCGGACCGGCCCGCCCGCCGCGCCGCCCTGCCCTGTCGCCCTGTCCTGCGCCTGGTGCAGATCGGCGCCCATCGCCGCATCGCTGTCGGTGCCGTGCCGCATATGCTCGGCCGTGGCCGGCGCCATCTCGACGATATTGGTGCCGCAATGCAGGTCGACCCCGCGTTCGCGCATCTGGTCGGCGATCAGGCCGCGCGCCTCTCCGTCGAAGCCGCGCAGGATCTGGGCGCCGCGGTAGAATTGCGTGACCTCGACACCAAGCCCGTTGAGGATCCCGGCGAATTCGCAGGCGATATAGCCGCCGCCGACGATCAGGATGGATGTCGGCAATTGTTCCAGGCCGAACAGGTCGTCCGACACCAGGCCCAGGTCGGCATTCGGCGTCTCGGGCCGGTCGGGCCGGCCGCCGGTGGCGATCAGGATCACCTTCGCGGTCTTGGTCCCGCCGTCGGCCAGCTTGACCGTGTGCGGATCCTCCAGGCTGGCGCGGGTGTCGAAGATGTCCACGCCGGAGCCGTCCAGCAGCTTGCGATAGACCTGTTCCAGCCGGTCGAGTTCGGTGTGCAGCGCGGTTCGGAACCGGGGCCAGTCGAAGGCGCCGTCCTGCACGTCCCAGCCATAGGCGCGGGCATCGGCGAAGATCTCGCGGTATTCCGAGGCGAAGACCATCAGCTTTTTCGGCACGCATCCGCGGATCACGCAGGTGCCGCCCATGCGGTCTTCCTCGGCCAGGGCGACCTTCGCGCCGGTCGCCGCGGCCACCCGCGCCGCGCGCACCCCGCCCGAGCCGCCGCCGATGACGAAAAGGTCGTAGTCATACTTGGCCATCGGGCCCCTCACCGTTGCGTCGCGCCGGGTATTCCATATCGGCCCGGGGATTGCCAGCCGGCGAAGCGCCGAAGGTCGGTATCGACGCCAGCGGCGCTCCCGGGACCGAAGGCGGCGACCGGCCCTTTGGACCTGTCGCGGTTTGGTGCCGCTCCTTTGATCACGTAATGTGCAGCAAAGGGG